>Ga0115003_10000300_pt1 | contig 42587 bp, 40 predicted proteins | sample ArcticOcean_MG_C_7_FD_88736 | JGI IMG/M metagenome (GOLD analysis project Ga0115003, IMG submission 88736) | Marine microbial communities from western Arctic Ocean - ArcticOcean_MG_CB11_88 | ecosystem: Environmental > Aquatic > Marine > Oceanic | place: Arctic Ocean: Canada Basin | collected...
ATAATTCACCAACCAACACTTCTCTTTTTAATTCCAGGCCAACAAGTAAGAAGAATATTGCCATTAACGCATCATTAATCCACATACGCAGATCCATCGTTTTATAGATATGAATTGCGCTAATATTTAAAGATAAATCCATAGTAAAGAAATCTTCATAAATTTTGTGATTATCCGAATTCACGAATAATAAAGATAATGCAGTAGCCAAAATCAAAGAAATCCCGATCGATATTTCTGACTTAAAGAATGTTTTAATAGCTCTTTTTAACATAGTTATTTTATTTTAGTTCTGGATTGCCACGTCGCTATTGCTCCTCGCAATGACGCGGATGGAAATCACCAAAAATATTCAAAAAATCTTCTTAGTTTTGAGGGAGTTTTAGGCATTTTTATTTTTTTTAATTTTAGCGTAGGTAAATCTACGTGAATTTAAAAAAATAAAAATAACGACAAAATCACCAAAAATAAGAAGATTTTTTAGATTTTGAAGTCGCTTCCCAAATAAACTTTTTTTACTTCCTCATTTTTAACGATTTCGTCCTTACTTCCTGAAGTTAATATCTTACCATCATAAACGATGTAGGCTCTATCAACTATTGATAAAGTTTCTCTCACATTATGATCAGTAATTAAAACTCCGATTCCTCTGTCTTTCAAATGTCTAACCATTTTCCTAATGTCGTTCACTGCAATTGGGTCAACCCCGGCGAAAGGCTCATCTAGGAGAATAAAGGAAGGATTGGTTGCTAAAGCTCTAGCAATTTCCACTCTTCTTCTTTCTCCGCCGGATAATGAAAGAGCGTGAGATTTTCTAATATGAGTAATGGAGAATTCGTCTAATAAATCATCTAATTTCTTTTCTCTTTTCTTCTTGTCTTTCTCGGAAATCTCTAAAATTGCCATGATGTTATCTTCAACATTCATTCCTCGAAAAATTGAAGCCTCTTGCGGTAGATAACCAATACCTAGGCATGCTCGTTGGTACATAGCCATTGAAGTAATGTCTAAATTATCAATAAAAATGCTACCTTTGCTAACCTCAACAAGACCAACAATCATATAAAATGAAGTTGTTTTTCCAGCGCCATTTGGACCCAAAAGTCCAACTACTTCGCCTTGTGAAATATCTAAACTAACATCTCTAATAACCTGCTTTGGGCCATAAGACTTTTGTAAATTTTTAACTGATAAAGTTTTACTCATTTGTCTTTTTATTATTTTTCACATCACTCTCGCCTATAATGACAATAACTCTGCCATCAGAACTATTACCACCTTGGCCTGAAATAGATGATTCATTTTTCACTCCAACAAATCTGCCATTTTTAGTTAAAATATCATATATAAACTTACTACCACTAGCAATAGATGTTCCATTATTAACTATGACATCTTCTTCCAAAACGAACTGTTCTTGGCTTGGAATATAATAACCAGTTTTTGATGTCGCAATAAATTCTTCATTAAATATTTTAACAGCACCTATCGCATCAATTCTTTTGATGTCAGTTTTGCCATCATCACCTTTTTTTTCGTCGTAAATAACAAGCATTTCGTTTGACAACATAGAACTTTCACCATTTTCAACTATCACATCATCAATAAACCTTATTTCTTGTTTATCGCGTTTAATATCAATTTTTTTTGATATAATTTTTGTAGGAGAATCACCATTAAAATCTTTACTAGATTTTTTATCCAAAGCGGCCAATACTTCTAAATGTAGAAAACTCAAGACAGCAGCAACTATTATGAAGTTAGAGATTAATTTTTTGAAAATCCTATTCAAAGCCACTATAATAATTTTATTATTGGCAAGTAAAGTCAGTGCCAATGAGATAGGCATCGACTTTAATAACGAGCTCCAAAACTACAACTCTAAATTAACAATTTTTAACAAAAAAAATAATCAAATTGCTGAGTTTAAAGTTCTAAAAGCTGTTACCCGTGAAGAAAAGTCTTATGGACTAATGAATCTAGCAAAATTAGATTCAAAATATGGCATGATTTTTATATTCCCAGAATCTACTATAATAGATATGTGGATGAAAAACACTTACATTCCACTAGATATGATTTTTATTGATGAAAATAATCAAATTATTAATATTCAAGAAAACACTAAACCACATTCTCTAGAAATTATTTCATCAGGGGAAAAAGCAATAAAAGTTTTAGAAATTAATGCCAATTTAGTTGATAAGTTTAATATCGAAATTGGTCATAAAGTAAATCTTCAATAAATCTGTAATAGTGCAAAAATTCATTATCAAAAACACGATAAAACAAGATCTCGAAGAATTAAGAAACGAAGATTTTGTTAAATTTATCACTAAGAGTAACCAAGCGCAGGAAAACGTCGCGGCTGACACTGCAAAAATAATTGAAGATGTTAAACAAAATGGCGATCAGGCCTTAATAAAATATGCCAATAAATTTGATCAAACCAATTTCAAGAAACCTCAAGACTTATTAGTTAGCAAATCAGAAATAGCCAAAGCCTGTAAAGATCTAGATAAAGACATTAAGAAATCTTTAGACTTGGCTTACACAAGAATTAAAGACTACCACAAAAAACAACTACCCAAAGATTTCACCTATACTGATAAAATTGGCATAAAATTAGGGAATATTTGGAAAAATATTGAGAAAATTGGCATCTACACTCCAGGCGGAACCGCCAGCTATCCAAGTTCTGTATTAATGTCTAGCGTTCCGGCAATTACCGCCGGTGTTAAAAATATCGTAATGTGTGCTCCAACTAGCAAAGGCAAAATAAATCCTGCCGTACTCTACGCAGCCAAAATATGTGGAATTAAAGAAATCTATAAAGTTGGAGGAGCCTCCGCAATTGCTGCCCTTACCTATTCAACTGATATTGTTAAAAGAGTAAATAAAATAGTTGGACCTGGAAATGCCTATGTAGCTGAAGCAAAAAGAACTCTATTTGGCGAAGTAGGAATTGACATGATTGCTGGCCCGACTGACATTACAATTATTACTGACAAAAACTCAAACCCAAGCTGGATTGCAGCTGACGCGCTGTCTCAACTAGAACATGGTCCAGACTCAAAAGCATTTATAATTACAAATAATGAAGAATTTGCCGACAAGATCATAAAAAGCATGAAAGATCTAAGCAAAAATCTGAGCAGAAAAGAAATAATTGATAAATCAATTAAAAACTCTGCTATTTTTGTTATTAAGAATTTAAATGACGCCAGTCGGATAGTTAATTTCATCGCTCCAGAACATTTGGAAATTGCAACGAAATCTCCAGAAAAATTTGTGAAAAAGATTCAAAATGCCGGAGCAATATTTCTTGGAAACTATGCTCCAGAAAGTCTAGGAGACTATATTGCAGGTCCAAGCCATACGCTACCAACAAATTCAAGTGCAAAATTCTCAAGCGGCCTTTCTGTTTATGATTTCTTAAAAAGAATATCTATAATTAGCGCCGATGAAAAATCTTTCAAGAAACTAGCAAAACAAACGTCTCTACTTGCTGAGTGCGAAGGTCTTGACGCTCATAAATTAAGCGTGGATATTAGAAATGACTAAAGAAATGATTAAAAAAATTATCACATTATCATTAATTGCTTTCTTAGGATTTTCTTGTTCTTCGAATAAGAAAGAAGACCTTCCAACAGCCGAGAAAAATTATCTAGAAGCTCACAAAGTTTTAAAACAAAAGAGCTATTCAGAAGCTGGAGACTTATTTGACAAAATAGATGACGACTTCCCCTTCTCCAAATGGGGACCAAAAGCTAAAACTATGGCGGTATATTCCAGATATAAAAATGAAGAATATGACAAGCTAACCCAAATCGTAGACGATTTCACAAGACTAAACCCCATCAGCGAACATAATCCATATTTATTATATATGAAAGGTCGCGCCTATTTTAACAAAATTCCTCATATAAAACGCGCCCAAGACGACTCTCAAGTTAGTTCATATGTCTTTCGTGAATTAATAGCCAGATATCCAGATAGTGCTTATGCCAAGGATGCTAAGTCCAAGCTAAGTTTCATCGACGAGCATATCTCCGGACATATTATGGAAATTGGACGCGTTGAAATAAAAAATAAAAACTACATAGGTGCACTCAAACATTTTACTAAAATAACTAACCGCTACCGCTATACGAGACAGGTATCTGAAGCCTATTTTAGAATATATGAAGTTTTTACCAAATTAGGTATTAACTCTGAAGCTGATAAAATAGAAAAAATATTAATAAATAAATACCCCGAATCCTACTGGAAGAAATACATTACTGGAGAAATTTCAGTACAAACCACCAAAAAAAACAAAAGAGAGATAGAAGTTGAGCTAGAGGATAACAGAAAAATTATTGTAGAAGTGGAAAATAACCACCCAGAAGAAATATCAGAAATTCCAGAAACTCAAAAAGCAGAAAAAATAAAAGAGATAAAAATAGACTTGGAAGATGATAGAAAACTAACTATACAAGTCGAGTTGGCCAAAGGTGAAGAAATAAAAGGAATAAAAGAGATAGAAAAAGTAAAAGAGAAGATAGCAGAAGTAGAGAAAATAGAAAAACCCAAAGTTAAATATTATAAATTTATATCTAAAAAAGCCGAATCCCAATCTAAAGAGAAACACACTAAAGTAAGAGTTTACAAATTCCCATCTAACACAAGCAATTAATCGCGCGAAGAAATGATCTGGCTTCCATATACTCAAATGAAAAACCATGCGACACAACTCGAAGTAAAAAAAGCTCGTGGTTCGAAGATCTATCTAAAAAATGGAAAAACATTAATTGATGGAATATCATCTTGGTGGTCTGTTTGTCATGGTTACAACCACCCAGTCCTTGTAAAATCTATTCAAAAACAAGCAAAAGCTCTATCACACATAATGCTTGCTGGGTTTAAAAATGATCAAACTTATAAGCTCAGCAAAAGATTATGCGACTTCTGCAAAATGGATAAGATCTTCTTTTCCGATTCCGGCTCTACCGCAATCGAAGTGGCTATGAAAATTGCGTGGCAATATTTTATTAATATTAAAGAACCAAACAAAACCAAATTCGTCTCATTTAAAAATTCCTATCACGGAGATACAACTGGTGCAATGTCTTTGGCGGACCTAAATAGTGGGATGCATAAAAAATTCAAAAAGCTACTCCTAAAGAATCACAGCCTTCATCTTCCAAGGAATCTGAAAGAATTAGATAGATTTGAAGAACTCCTTAAGAAGAAACAAGATGAAATAGCCGCAATATTTATGGAGCCTATGGTTCAATGTGCCGGTGGCATGAAGTTTATCGATCCCAAAATCACAAAGAAAATTTATACCCTAGCGAAAAAATACAATATCTTATTCATCGCCGATGAATGTGCTGTTGGATTCTACCGAACCGGAAAAAAATTCGGATTTACCCATTCAAATATAAAACCAGACATCTTATGTATTGGCAAAGCAATGACTGGCGGAATGCTTACAATGGCTGCAACTCTAACAACAAATAAGATTTACAATTCATTTCTAAGTGACTCATTAGATAACGCCCTAATGCATGGCCCTACTTTTATGGGTAACCCTCTTGCATCAGCAGCTGGAAACGCCTCGCTAGATATATTTGAAAAATCGAACTATGAAGAAAAAATAAAAGACGATGAACAATTCCTCAAAGAACAATTAACCTGCCTAAGCAATAATCCCAAAGTAATAGATGTAAGAATCATAGGTCTAATAGCTGCTATTGAAATAAAAGGAGATTTCGATTTAATGGTTCATCTCCGCCAAGAATTCATAAAGCAAGGAGTCTTCTTAAGGCCGTTCTCTAACTGCGTCTACTTAATGCCACCCCTTAACATAAAAAGGAAAGATTTAAAAAAAATCACTGAGACAATAAAAAAAGTACTTTCTTAAAATCACTAAAAGTCTTTCTAATCACGAAGATTATAAAATATTCTCCCGCCTTAAGTCACCCTTAAATATATTATCGAGAAATATTATAGATGGCGGATTATTTCAAGAAGCGGATTTACTTGCCCATTATTTAAAATCACAAAACTCTTTTGCTTATCACTCTATAGCGAGTCATATCGCTTTAAATAAAAAATTTCAACATGAAGAAATATTCGACTTAGACACAAAAGGTTGATCTAAACAAGAAATTGATAAAGTAGAAAAACTCTACGCAGATATAACCAACACAAGATTATTAATAGTTCTAAACACTTCCTCAACACAAGACTACCCTTAACGAAAAAACAGTATAACATCTTCTCTGCGTTACTTTAACACCCTAGATCAAGGCTGCACCAGAACTCTCTTAAATTATAAATATAACAAATATAGAGAATCACCAAATCTATATAACTCCTTATTTCTAGATTATATAGTATCTTCTCTAGGGGAAGATTATGTAGCCGGAGATAGTAACATTATGCTAGGTGCAATAAAATCTTATTACCGTAAAGATAGAGAAGTTATTCACACAATGGGAGATTATAGAAAAGATATTTCATCATATGGAATAGAACAAAGTGAAGATCAAAGAAATGAAAAAATTGATAGAGTAGATGAAATAAACGCACTAGCGCTTAAAAAATCCTTTCAAGTAGAAGATAAGGACGAAGCCCTAAAATGCACTTTTGTTTTTGGAATTCTCAGAGGATATAACTTACGAAGTGTAACTGGAGCATGCTGGGCGCAGGAAATGTCTATGAGATGGGTTTTTGCTCAAAAAGATTGGACTCAATTCCGAAAAATGCCCGGAATTTATCTAGATATAGAAACTAGCTTATTAGGAGAGGATTATCCGGAAAGAATGTTTGAGCAATTAGTTAGAAAAATGGTCATAGATTACAACAATTCCACTACTAATAATAAATCTAAAGACTCCTTATTTGATAGACCTCTGCCACATGAAGATAGACATTTTTGGCATTACCTAAAAACCACCGAGAAGTTCCGAGTTCAAATCGATAAAGAAGATATAAAATTAGAATTATCTGCAGCGGAAGAAACCAATGCTCCAGACTCTGTGATAGCTCTGACCCTTCAAGAAAGATTATCAAAGTATTTCACTGGTGTCATCTTACCATCTATCTTACCACCTTTATTTTCTAGAACAATGCTTATGGAGAGACCACGCCACCATGAAACAATCAAAGATGCTCCAAAAGAAATGAAAGCCAAAGAAATATTGCCATTAAAAGATAACAGCAAGTCTCAAGGATTTTTACGTCCTTAAAACCCAAAAACAATGCCCATAATAATCAGACTTAGAATCAACATAGCAGCCAAACAAGCATAATAATATGCCTTATCCATCTTGTTTAGCGCAAATTCCTTGGATTGAGTACTCAAGTTAAAAGATAACTTTAAATTCAAAATCGCCACAATTGATGAAGAAACAAAAGAACCAATAGTTGTTACAATCACGAGCTGTTTCATATTATCCATTAAGAATAACAACACTAACCCGGCTCCAGCAATTATAACCAAAATCGCAATATTATAAATTTTTGTTTCTGAGATATTAAATTTATTTTTCTTGGATCCTGCCTTATTATTTAAAATAGCTAGCCCATGTGAAAATGTCCTGGTAAATCCATCTAACACCGAAATAACTGTTGAGAACATTGTAAAGAATGCACCAACTGCAATAATCAAATATGAAGCCTGGCCTAAATTTTTCGTGTAAATCTCAAAGAAACTCCCAATAAATGGAACTGCCTTTTCTGGCAAATCAGCAACTTTTTCAAAGAAAACTATTTTACCCAAAACAATAAATGCGACAGCCAGAACTGCTGTAATAATGTAGCCAGCATTTAAGTCTAATCTCACTTTCTTATACTCAATTGGCTTTTTATCGTCTTTATATTTTCTTGAAGTCCATAAAGAGTTCCACACCACAACATCCAAAGTGCATGGCATCCAGCCAAGCAAAGCTATGAAAAATAAGAAATGTTCTTTCCTAAATAAGCTAAATTTCTCTGCGACAAAACTAGTATCCACAGAAGAAAAACTAGAATTAGCAATAATCAAAGTCGCAAATGTCGTAATTATCATCAATAAAATAATAGGCTTTATTATCCCATCTAAAAAATCATATCTTCCAAAGATCAGTACTGCAGAGCAACAACACATGTAAATAATTGCTAACCAGGCTATAGGAATATTAATGTTAAAAATATTCGCCACAACCGCACTTCCTACCAGGAATACCAAAGCAATCATCGCAAAAACCATTATGGAGGTTAGGCCTAGAACAATAACCAAATATTTCGGGCTCATATCATAATAACCATCCAGCAAAGATTTTTTGGTATGGGATACATATTTCGAAGAAGTCAGGAAAAATGGATATTTGACTATGTGAATAAAAATAATCGCCGCGATCAGCACATATCCGTATTTTGCACCGGCTTGAACCGACTGAACGATATGTGATACTCCAATCCCGGTGGCGGCCATCAATAAACCTGGACCAAAGTTCTTACTCATATCTTTAAATTTCGTATACATGTTCTTTTTTTGTTGTTTGTTTAAAGCTGGATTGCCACGTCGCTTTACTGCTCGCAATTACGGGGATAGGGTTTTACACCTAGTCACCCTAATCGTAGAGCGGAAATCTAGTATCTAAATATAAAATTCTTTAATTTCCTTACTAAACTTATCTTCAATAACAGTCCTCTTCAACTTCATTGAAGGTGTAATTTCACCACCATCAATTGAAATTTCCTGATCAATTATCTTGAACTTTTTAATCTGTTCCCAACTATCCAAACTCTCATTAACCTCCTGCACCTTCTTAGAAACAAATTCTTCAAGATCCTTAGAATTCAAAAACTCATTATCAGCAATTTCCAAATTCAGTTTTTTCTTAATAGTCACTAAATTATCAAAATCAGGGAAAATCAAAGCCGACACAAACTTCTTATCTTCAGCAATTACGACCACCCCAACACAAAACCCAAGTGCCAACATAATTTTCTGCTCGATTGGAACTGGACCAACATATTTACCATATGAAGTCTTAAATAATTCCTTTTTTCTACCAACAATTTTCACAAAACCTTCATTATCTATCACAGCTAAATCCCCAGTCAAAAGCCATCCATCCTGCATAACTCTAGCAGTTTCTTCCTCATTCTTCAAATATCCCAACATAATATTGTCGCCCTTAGCCAACAACTCACCATCATCAGACAGCTTTAAATCAACAGAATCAAATTTCTTACCAACACTCGCAAATTGATAACCCTTTTTGCAATTTACCGATAATACTGGAGACGCTTCTGTCAGCCCATATCCACATAATAAATTAACGCCGATATTTCTGTAAAACCTCTCAATATCATTGCTTAAAGCAGCTCCACCACAAATTATCATATTAATTCTACCACCCAGTGCCGCTCTAAATTTCTTGTAAACCAAAATATCGAAAATCACATCCACAAAACTTCTTTTTTCCTCAACATCTTTAGTCAAAGCCCTTTTTAATGCTCTCCTTCCTAAAAATTTCTTAAGAAAACCGCCATTTTCAACACCAGCATCAATCTTAGCAAAAACCTTCTCCAGCATTCTTGGTACAGACGTCATTAAAGTCGGTCTTATTTCCTTCAAATAATTTCCAAGACAATTCATATCATCAACAAAATTAATCGAAATTCCGCGGCTCATGTAAAATAACATTACCATTCTTTCAAAGATGTGAGCCATTGGCAAAAAAGACAAAGCGACATCCTTGTCACTTTTAATATCAAAAGATTTAGTAGTATCTTTAATCTGAGCTACCAAATTTTTGTGACTAATCATCACACCTTTTGGGTTGCCTGTACTTCCAGAAGTGTAAATTATTGTTGCTAGATCATCTTCATTTAAATCATCAATTAGATTCTCAATTTTGAACTCATTTTTAGATTGTTCCCCTAAGTGAACAATTGAGTCAAAATCAATTTTTTCTATTTTCCTTAATTTCCTAACTTTAACTTGATCTTGGTATGCGCGCTCTTTTTCTTTATCATCTACAAAAACAAAACTAGCTTCACTATGTTCTATCTCATAACCCAAATGTTCATCGGAAATATTATCAAAAATTGGCACACTTACACCACCAGCCAATATAGTCCCTAAATCTACAATGAGCCAAATCGGATTTTGATATGAATAATTAACTAACCTTTGACCTTTCTTAAAACCAGATTTCTTCAACCCAACTGCAAAGGAAAACACCAAATCTGCAAATTCGCTACAGCTGTAGTGAATACATTTACCATCTTTCTTATAATTCAGAAACTCATCATTATCAAAATTCTTCGCTATATAACAAACCAGCTCACCTAAATTCTGAAAATCTTTCATCTTTTAAAAATATTTAACAATTAAATGCCATAAATGTGACAACTTGTCATGAATAAACTCATGCTCGTTAATGTAGTATCTCACATATAAATCAACATGAGCCTGCTTAGCAAAATATAAACAGATTGTAACTAACAGCATTAATGAAACATAATTCGCCAAAGCATCAAATAATCTAGGCCTCACAATTGATCCAGAAATTGAAATATTTTTTACTTTATTAATTCTAGATTTAGTTCTTGGGTGAGTAGAAAATAATGTAAAATACCCACCTCCACCAAGCATGGCAAGTGCCATAGCCATATTTTTACCACCGAAAGCTTTGGCGGATTGAATATCGCACCTATATTCGATTGATCTTGAAATAAACTTCCTCAAGAACTCATATAAATTATAAACAACCACCCTATTGAAAAATGTTACCAATCTATCTATCAACAAAAATCCATCATATGATAATCTAGCTACAATCCTTCCAAAGAAGGGCATGAACATTGAGAATCTAATGAATATACCAAAGAAAAAACGCATTATCTTGGATATAAAATTAGTAACTTTTTGGTTTGTGATAATAATTAAAGCCGGCAAAAAATCTTTATTTACCAAATGCGACATTTCATGGCCCATGATACTTCTTAAAGCATATAAAAAGTCTTTAGGATCTTCGCAAGCATTTGAATAATGAGAAATTATTCCTCTGGTCAAAACAATAGACCTTTTGCCTAAGCTACTAACAGCGTAAGCATTAATCTCTTCAGAATTTTTGATATATAATTTAACTCTACTACAACCAAATTTTGATTTTATTTGGTCAAATAAATCTGTCAAAAAGTCACAATCCTTAACTTTTTCATATCTGACACAATTTTTAAGAGAAGACTTCAAAGAGAAACCAAATAGATAATCAATCAATAGATAGATCAGCATCAAAAAACTTATCAAAAACACCATCAAAAAGAAAATGAACTCCAACTTTGCAAAAATGCCTGCATCCATACTAACAATATTTCCATCAATATCGATGAAAGGAACAAGAATAGCTAGAAAAGGCAAAAGCAGCACTATCATGTTGGCGATAGACACCATAAAGACCAAAACCATACTAAAAGGTTTAGAGAGCATTTGTCGAAATTAAAGTTTGATATAATTAATACTAAGACATATCTTTATCTCAGATCCATTTTTAACATTCAACTTGAATTATGCGTAGTATAAAATTAAAAGACTTCGAAATTGCCAATAACAAACCATTCACGCTAATAGCTGGACCGTGCCAGACTGAAGACTTAGATCACAGCCTTATGATTGCCGGAGCTGTTAAAGAAATTTGCTCTGAACTTGGCATAAACTATATTTATAAAGCGTCTTTTGACAAAGCTAATAGATCAAGCGTCGGTGGTAAAAGAGGAGCTGGACTAGAAAAGACTCTTCCAATTTTTGCTGCAGTTAAAAAACAATTAGACCTACCTATCCTAACTGACATACATAATGAAAGACACTGCGAACTTCTATCTGACGCTCCAGAAGTAGATATTCTACAAATACCAGCTTTCCTTTGTCGCCAAACTGACTTACTAGCAGCGGCAGCCAAAACAAACAAAATTATTAACATCAAAAAAGGACAGTTTCTTGCTCCCTGGGACGTAGCAAACATAGTTCAAAAAATGGATCACTTTGGTAAAAAAGAAGTTATGCTTACTGAGAGAGGAGCCAGTTTTGGTTACAACACTCTAGTATCAGACATGAGAAGTCTTCCAATCATGGCCAAAACCGGATGCCCTGTAATATTTGACGCAACTCACTCTGTACAACAACCCGGCGGCCTTGGTGGAAAATCAGGCGGACAAAGAGAATTTGTAGAAATTTTAGCAAAAGCAGCAGTTGCTGTTGGTGTTGGCGCACTTTTCTTAGAAGTTCACCAAGATCCAGATAATGCTCCGTCCGACGGACCTTGCATGGTAAGATTAGACAATCTAAAAAATATTCTAACAAAACTTAAGAAAATAGACGATATCATTAAGGCAAACTAGAAAAAAATGTCACGAATATTAGTAATAGATGACGATACTAGATTAAGAAACCTCTTAGGTAAATTTCTGAGTGAAAATTCCTTCACTGTAGAACTTGCCCAAGACACTGCGACAGCCAAAACAATTCTTAATAAAGAAGACTTCGATTTACTAATAGTTGACGTAATGATGCCAAACCAAAATGGCATAGATTTTGCTAAAGAATTTCGCCAAGGCAATAAAACACCAATAATAATGCTAACTGCCAGAGGAGACTTTGAAGACCGAATACAAGGACTTGAAGCCGGAGCAGATGACTATCTACAAAAACCGTTCGAGCCAAAAGAACTGTTACTTCGAATTAATAATATCTTAAAAAGAGTTATCCCTAACAAAGTACCAAAAACTGAAACTAGCCAAATTATTAATTTTGGAGATTTCACTTTTAGACTGTCTGACAAAAGACTAAAAAAAGGCGAAGAATTTATACATCTAACCGACAGCGAAGAAAAAATCCTTCACCTACTTTGCTCAAAAAAAGCAAACCCTGTTAACAGAGAAGAATTATCAACTCACTGCGGCGGGATCGATAAAAGAAGTATCGATGTTCAAATTACTAGACTAAGAAGAAAAATAGAAGACGATCCAAAGAAGCCTAAATTCCTACGCACAGTTAGGAATAAAGGATATGTAATCTTAGGATAATACCAAAGTAGGCCCGACTAAATCCAGACAACTAAACCTATCTCTAATAAATTTAGCATATTTTATACAATCTTCAAACTCGCTCTTAGAAATTCCATAGTTTGATGGGTAGGCTCTAATTGAAAAATGTACAAAGATGTCTCTTAAGATATTTTTATCAAGTACAATTTCTTGTAACTCTCTTTTGATTTTGTGCCAATTATTGCTTAAATTATTATTTATTTTACGCAACTTATCTTGGTCGAAAAGCTTTCTAGAATATTCTTCTCTACACTGATTGGCTATGTCTTTGTTAAAGAAAGATGATAATTCCTTTTCTGGAAAGATAACCTTGTCCAAAAACAAATTATTAATGCTTAATAAGTTATTTTGTATTTTTGAAGAGGCCAAAGTTGTTAGAGCTATTTGTAAGCCATGAAGAGAGTTCTTTAAATTATCGCCATATTTCATCTCCATAACATGGCTAATTAGATGTTCTGATTGACTTGCAGGATAAGAACCACCCGCCAGGGTCATTGACCATCCTGATATTAGTAATATTTCTATTAGTACTTCCAATAATTTGTCACTTTCTAAATCTAACTTAACATAGTTTTTGATTAAATAATCTACTTTGTCTTTTTGCATTAGGAATAGATTCTCATCAAATTTGGTTCCTAATATTTTATGAGATAAGTACCAATCAAACCAACAACTGTAAAAGCATAAGCTGTCACCTATTCCGGCTTTGGTGAGTCTTTTGGGTGCGGACTTTAAAATATCTAAATCACAAATAACGGCTTTTGGCAATATTGCGGGAAGTGTTTTTTTATGTCCTTTAACTGAAATGGAAGCATTTTTTGACAGATAACCATTCATTGAAGCGGCTGACGCGATGATTATGTAGTTAATATCTAGTTCCTTGGCAGAAATTTTACATAGATCGTTAATTGTGCCGCTGCCAAAGCCGACGATAAGTTTGGCATTTTTTGCATGTTTTTTTAATAGGTCGCGAAATTCATCACTGGCATATGGCTTTTTTAGGATCAGCTTATTTTTTATTATTTTCAGGAAGTCTTTTGGTAGGAATTTTCCAGAATTTCTAATAATTTTCTCATCACTAACAAATAAAATGTCATCAAAACCTGTGCACTTATCCAAAATAGCCTTTTTGAGACTATTAATAGCGCCTTTTTTAAGCAAAATATCGGGAAAATCCTTATTTTTCTTTAAATTAAGCATTTTTAGTCAAAATCAGGGTTGTTAGATAAAATTTAGCCTATTATTATCGGCCAGCTCTTATTTTACAAACTTTAATAAGCTTTTTGCGATGGAAAATTTTCAACTATTTCTTTTAATACTACAGGTAATTATTGCTGTATCTCTAATCTTACTTGTCCTAATACAAAAATCCGACGGCGATTCGCTAAGTGGAATTAGTGGTGGATCTGGTGGCATGGGCTCAGTTATCTCAAGCAAAGCGTCAGCTAGTATCTTAACTAAGACAACTATGGTTTTAGCTGGTCTATTCATGCTAAATTGCTTAGTATTAGCCTCAATTTCAAATACCAAAAGCGAATCAATTCAAGAAGAATTGAAAAAAGCTGTTCAAGAACAAGAAGAGAAGAATAAAGATTCTACTCCAACAGTACCTGAAATTTAGTAACTTCCAAAGATAATCAGAATGAAAAAGACAGCTCTAAATCAAGCTCATCAAGATCAGGGTGGCAAAATGGTCGAATTTGCCGGATATTCAATGCCAGTACAATATGCTGACGGAATGTTAAAAGAACATGAATGGGTTAGAGGCGGCAACGTTGGCCTTTTTGATGTATCTCACATGGGGCAATTCTTTTTAGAAGGAGAAAACTCTGCTGAGTTTTTAAATAAAATCACTCCAAGTAACTTCATAATTGCCAAACCTAATTTAGCTAAATATACAGTTCTAACTAATGCTGAAGGTGGAATTATTGATGACCTTATCATTACTAAAATTACTGATGAGAAATTTTTTATCGTTTTAAACGCCGCTTGTAAAGAAAAAGACATGGCTTGGATTAATAAAAATCTTCCGTCAAATCTTTCATTCAAAGAGTTAGACGACAGATCACTAATAGCGATTCAAGGTGCAAAAGCTGAAGAGATTTTAAATACTTTCTTGCAAGAAGGTAACCTGGTTGATCTTCCTTACATGAATATGGGAATTTATAATCTAAAAAATGGCGAAGAAATCATTGTTAGCAGAACCGGTTATACTGGTGAAGATGGTTTTGAAGTTAGTGTAGCAAATAACCAAGCAGAACAATTCTGGCTTGATCTTTGCAAATACGACTCTGTAAATCCAATCGGACTTGGTGCTAGAGATTCACTTAGACTAGAAATGGGCTATCCTCTTTACGGTCACGATTTAGATGACACAACTTCTCCAGTAGAAGCTGGTCTTGGATGGGTAGTTAGTAAAAGTAATGACGGATTTTTTGGATCTGTAAGAATAAAGAAAGAAAAAGAAACTGGTGAAGTTGCCAGAAAGAGACTCGGAGTCAAACTATTAGAAAAAGGTATTGCCCGAGAAGAAACTCAAATTAAAAAAGACGGTGAAATTATTGGAAAACTTAGTTCTGGTGGATTTTCACCAAACTTAAAAGTTTCAATTGGACAAGGATATTTCGATCCTAGCAAAGCTACAATTGGCGACAATGTAGTAGCGATTGTTAGAAATAGAGAAATTCCAGCGGTTTTAACGTCACCAGTTTTCGTTGAAGCCAAAACTAAATCAAATAAAAAATAAAAAAGGAGTATTTATGAAATATACTAAAGATCATGAATGGATTAAATTAGAAGGTGACGTTGCAACAATCGGAATTACCGAATATGCAGCTGAAGCTTTAGGAGAAATGGTTTATGTTGAATTACCAGAAGTAGGAGCAACCCTTAGTAAAGGAGATGCATTTGCAGTTGTTGAATCATCTAAATCAGCAAGTGACGTTTACATGCCGGTTTCTGGAGAAATTTTAGAAACTAATCCAGATCTAGATGCACAACCAGAATTGATCAATAATGCAACTTACGTAGATGGTTGGATTATCAAAGTGAAACTTTCTGATGAATCAGATTTAGAAGATGCTATGGATGAAGAGGCTTATAAAGAATTACTAGCTAATAGCTAAATTAAATTTGCTACCTGGGACTCTGTTTCCTGGTAGCATTTTTTCTACCAAAACTCACTAATTCTCTTAGAATACTCAGCTACCACCTCATCAACAACCACCCTTTCCTCTTTGGTAAATTTACCTAACACGTAATCTGAAACCTCAAACCTTGCATCCTCGGGCCTTCCTACTCCAAGTCTCAGCCTCTTATAATCTTTACCAATGCAACTATCTATTGACTTCAAACCATTATGCCCTGCATTTCCGCCACCTTGCTTAGATCTGATATCTCCTAGATCAATATCAATCTCGTCATGTAGTACTAAAATGTCATCTAATTCAATCTTGTAGAAATTGACAATTGGCGACACAGCTTGACCAGATAAATTCATGAATGTTTGTGGTTTTATGGCGATCACTTTCTCGGAATTAATCATCCCAGTGAAAATCTCAGACTTATTTTTTACACCGTCACTTTGCAAAGAATAATCTGTAATTATCTGGTCCAATAATAAGAATCCCAGGTTATGTCTGGTTAATTCGTACTCCTTTCCAATATTTCCAAGTCCAACTAGTAATTTCATATAGCAATTTATTAAATAAACTCTTAAAAATTTAACGTCAATCCGTCATTAAAAACTTAATTTATGCCTAGAAAACATTTCCAGCAAATATTAATTCTACTTTTCTTATTTTGCACCTCTTGTGCTACTCCCAAAACACCTAACCAATTTTTACTATCTCCAAGTCCGAGCTTACGCATATTGGAACTTAAAGACCATCAATTTTGCTCATCTCTTAAAGTTGATTACCATGAATCTCAGTTAATGCAAAATAGACTATATTGGGGATGTCGACAATCTAGTGCCAATCATCACATAATAAAGTCACAAAATCCAAGAGCTATAACTCATAATGCCAATCTTAATAATCTAATAAATCAAATTACCAACAAAGTTGCTAATCTTCCTGAAAGCATTATACAGCATTCAAATGGCAAAGTAGATGAAAAACATCATAAAAAATGCCTGGAACTTGGCTTTGAGGTTTCCACTCAAGATAATGCCAAGATTGATGATTATTTCGGATGTAGATCAACTTTGATAGAAGAGTATAAACTTCTGCCGCCTTATCGCAAACGTGAATATATGAAATATCCTAACACAAATTATAATATTAATTTTGCCATAAATACCAGGATACAAAAAAGGCTACAAGAATATAATAAACAAAAAGAAAAATACCCAACTTGCGTTAAATATAATATTTACAATCCGAATTTTAATCTTTGTACTAAGGCCCTGGACGAGTCAAAGAAATGTCGTAAAAATATAAAAAAATCCAGATATCAACAAGAGCTTAAAGCAAAATTAAATTGCCAACGCCTTTCATATGTGCATTTCTCTAATGATTTGATAAAGTTTGACGATGAGGAACTTAGCAAAGCAAATAGAGCAAACAAGAAGTCTGATTACCACAACAATAATAACTTCGCTGCTCTCGGACTTGACGAGGAGTCTTTTGTAAGTATTGATGAAGACGATTTTTCTGAAGATGATGGAGCATTGGATCCTGAACCTTTATCAATAAATAATGACAAGGAACTCTACACTAAATTCGAGATTACTAAACTACGCGAGAAATACATGATTAAATGTCACGAGGAAGTAGATCAGAAAATGAAACTGCTTATCGAGGAAGAAAAATTTCAATGCGATGAATTAAAGAAATTTAAAAAGATTGGCGAATAATCTAACTCATCTCAAGCATTTTTCTTAAAGGGGCTTCAGCCTTAACTCTTAAATCTTCACTAAGATCTAACACACCACCAAATTCACTTTTGCTACCATATTTCATAACTAAATATAACTTCTCTAAGTCATTCAAAGCCATGTAAGGGCAATTGTTACATAAGGTACAACCTGACTGATCAATGAAGGGGCAATCATAAAACTGGGCTGTTTTATTCCTCTTTTTCATTTGATAGATAATATGTGGCTCAGTTAGTACTATAAACTCTTCACCTTGATGGTCTTCAACGAATTGCAAAAGAGAAGAAGTAGATCCAACATGATCGGCGTAGATAAGTAAATTTTCAGGACATTCCGGATGAGCTATAATATGAGCGTCAGGGTGATTGGTTTGGAGTTTAACCAGTTCCTTTTCACTAAATTGCTCATGTACGATACAGCTACCATTCCACAAAATCATGTCGCGGCCGGTTTCTTGTGCTATGTATCTACCTAAATGTTGATCTGGAGCAAAAATAATTTGTTGACCTTTAGGAAGTTGTTCAACAATCTTTTTAGCGTTAGTTGAAGTAACAATAATATCAGATAGAGCTTTAATTTCTGCAGAACAATTAATGTATGAAACCACTATGGCGTCAGGGTATTTACTTTTAAATGCGGCAAACTCACCAGGCTGACAAGAATCTTCTAAAGAGCACCCTGCTTTCATGTCCGGAATAACGACTTCTTTTTGAGGAGACAATATTTTAGCTACTTCTGCCATAAATTTAACACCACAAAATACTATTTTATCAGCATCTGTACTGGCAGCTTTTCTAGATAGATCTAGTGAATCACCAACAAAATCAGCGATATCTTGAATCTCTTCATCTTGATAATAATGCGCCAAGATTACTGCATTTTGCTCTTTTTTTAGACGCAGAATTTCTTCTTCTAAGTTCAAAGGAATATTAACCATTTAGCCCCACTAGATCGAAAACCTCTTTTTTAGTAACAGCAGCAATTTCTTCAGCTTTTTGATTTCCTTTATCCAACACGCTTTTAACAAAGCAACGATCCTGCTTTAATTTTAGCAATTTTTCTTGAATAGGCCTTAAATGTTCAACCAAAGCTTCTGCTAAATCACCTTTAAATTTACCATATCCGCTAGTTTCATATTCTGCCGCCAATTCTTTTGCATCTCGGCCAGTGACAGCGGAGAAAATATTTAACAAATTGTAAACTTCTGGTCTTTTTTCATCATAAGAAACAAAACTTTCTGAGTCAGTCTTAGCTTTTTTCACTTTCTTAACTATCAAAGACATATCATCTTCTAAATTGATTCTGCTTAAGTCAGATTCATCAGATTTACTCATCTTGTTACTACCATCTTGCAAAGACATTATCCTCTTAACATTTTGCATAATTAAAGGTTCCGGCATATTGAAATACTCAGTCCCAAACCTTCTATTAAAAGCACCAGTGAGATCTCTAGTTAATTCTAAATGCTGTTTTTGATCTTCCCCAACAGGAACTACATCCGCCTTGTACAATAAGATATCAGCAGCCATCAAAACTGGGTAAGCATACAGACCTAAATTTTCATTATTTGCAGATTTTTCCTTAAATTGTGTCATCCTATTCAACCAACCCATTGGAGTTATTGTACCTAATATCCAGGCTAACTCCAAGTGCGAACTAATTTTGCTTTGTACAAAAATATTTACTTTTTTCTCATCTAAGCCACAAGCCAAATAAGCTGAAACTGCGTCATAAACATTATTTTCAAGCTTCTTAGGATCTTGGGGCACTGTAATAGCGTGCAAATCCATCGCTCCGAAAAAGCAAGAATATGAATCTTGCATATCCAGCCAATTTCTAATTGAACCTAAATAATTTCCCAGATGTAAATTTCCTGAAGGCTGTATTCCTGATAAAACTCTTTTCACTAAAACCATTAATTTATTGCAATAAAATTGCGCTCATATTAGGTTTGCTGCCTTTAAAGGCAAGTGGATGGTCGCTGTTTTTAAGAATTTTTTTTTAAAATTCTTTGAAAAATAGAGGAAAGTCCGGACTCCATGCCAGAAATGATACCAGTTAACGGCTGGCCGGCTAAGTAATTAGTTGCGGGCAAGTGTCGCAGAAAATAAACCGCCATGTCTTTTTTAGATGTGGTAAGGGTGAAAATGTGAGGTAAGAGCTCACGGGCTTGTATGGTAACATGCACTTCGATAAACCCTATCAGGAGCAAGACTAAATAGGAATAACGCGCTTTCGGGCAAGTGTTCTGGCCATTAGTTATTCGGGTAAGTCGCTAGAGGTTAGTAGTGATGCTAATCCCAGATGAATGACTGTCGCTCTTTCGGGGGTACAAAATCCGGCTTATAGCTTGCCTTTAAATATCTAATCCGCTTTCGCAAAGCTATGGCGGACAAGCAAAAACAACAAATATGCAAACTTCCAATCAGATTCGTACAAAATTCTTTGATTATTTTAAGAAACATGATCATGAAATACTGCCATCTAGTTCTTTGATTCCGCATGACGATCCTACTTTGATGTTTGTGAATGCTGGGATGAATCAGTTTAAGAATTATTTTACTGGGCTTGAGACTCCTAAATTTACAAAGGTTGCTACTAGTCAAAAATGTGTTCGTGCTGGCGGGAAGCATAATGATTTGGATAATGTTGGGTATACCGCTAGGCATCACACTTTCTTTGAAATGCTGGGTAATTTTTCGTTTGGTGATTATTTTAAAGAAGAAGCGATCTTTTATGCTTGGGATTTTTTGACTAGAGAACTTGCGATACCAAAAGACAAACTACTGATAACTTACTACCACACTGACCTTGAGGCTAAAGAACTTTGGAAAAAAATAGCTAATTTAGACGACGATAAAATGATCTCAATTTCTACAAATGACAATTTTTGGTCAATGGGAGAAGTTGGGCCGTGTGGTCCTTGTTCGGAAATATTTTATGATCATGGAGATAAGATATTTGGAGGTCCTCCTGGTTCGAAGGATGAAGACGGTGATAGATTTGTGGAAATTTGGAATTTAGTTTTCATGCAATATGAAAGGCTGAAGAATGGTGAGCAAAAAGACTTGCCGCAAAAATCAATCGATACTGGGATGGGTCTTGAGAGAATTACGTCGATAATTCAAGGTGTTCATGATAATTATGAGATTGATAGTTTTAAGAGTTTAATTTCTGAGATAGACAAAATCATTTCATCTTAAGTTATTTTCAGAATTGCCGCTTTTATGATACTCGTGATCGTAAGTCAACTTCCTTAACTTTTTCAGCTTCAATAGGCTTAGGACTTGTTGAAGGTCTTAAATCAATATCATCTTTGGAAACGCTAACTTTAGAATCCATAGACTCAGCTTTAGGCGTTTTCATTCCTAAAACAGAATTATCTTTTGCCTGACCAGCTTTAGGACTAAATAATTCACCTACTTCTTTTAAGGCTGCTTCTAAAGAACCTTGTTTAGTTTCTTGTTTAGGAGCATTAGCAATTACTTTGTCAATTGAAGGTGTTTCTAATACTTTATTTATTACCGATGAAGATCTTATACTGTTACCTTCATTTCGTGTTTCAACAGAACTGAGTCTATTATCAACAAGAACTGTCTCAACTGGCTTGTCTAATATTTCTTGTTTTTCTTTCTTTAATGAAAGCAAACTGTTCTGTAAATCTTTATTAACTTCTCCTAACGATTCTAACAATTTATCAATTGTCTTAATATCCCTGGTAACAGTCTCAGAAATATTATTCACACTTTCCTTCACTGTATCCTTAGCACCAGAAAAAGCTTGGGGATTTTTTACACATAGAGTCAGAACTAAAGATCTATTACCACCCTCACACGCTGCTTCTAATACTGTTTTACCATTTTGAACAGAGTTAACATCACCACCAAATGTAATTAATTGCATTGTTAGATTCTGATCACCTCTAAAAGCTGCATCATACAAGAATCGGTTAATACTTTGAAAATCAGTTATTTCTTGACCCAATAACTTAGATAAATCTTGTAACTGCTTTGTTTGAACATCTTTTGGTTCTTCCTGTTTGGGATCTACTTGCTGTTCTGGTTGTACTTGCTCAACTTTTGCTAACTCTACTTGTTTTTCTGTGTCTTCTTTTATTTTATCTACATCCGCCTTCATCTTGAGTAATTTATCTCGACTCTCATTATGCAAGTCCTGGGCAACTTGAATTTCCGCCATCATTGCAGTCCTTCTTGCTTGCGCTCTTTGCCTTTCGGCTTCCATTCTTTTTTTGGCGTCTAACTCTCTGTTTCTTTCTCCGTCTTCCAATTTTGCAGCAACATTCTTATTAAATTCTCTAATTTTATCTTCCAAATCTCCTCGAGATCTTGCTACTTGTTGTTCTCTAGGTTCTTGCTCCTTAGCTCCTTTTTCCTTCTCCTCTTGATTAACTACAAATACACCAAGTTGCGCGCCTTTATCTATTAAAAGTTTGGCAAACTCATTATTTCTACCATCAACAGCCATATCTAAAGCTGTCATTCCTTTATTATTTCTAGTATTTATTACTTCTTTAACTTTTTCATGCTCTAACAATACCTTCAAATTATCTGCACTTATCCTATTTTGCACAACTAGATGCAGTGACGTATTGCCCTGTTTTGAAACTGCTTTAAGATCAAGGCCATTAATTGCGAGAAAAGCATTAATTTCACCTTCACTCCTGGGGACAGATAAAAATGCTACTAAAGGGCTAACTTCATTATCAGTAAATCTATTTAGATCCTCAGAAGTAAGTCCCAATTTATTCATTAATTCTTTAATTTCTTCAACGGTCTTTGTTGAAGAACAAGCGTTAATAAGTATCTCACTCTTGATTTTTTTAATTTCTTCTTCACTGGCAGCAATGGCTTTTAATGCTTCAGACTTCTCTTCAATAGTATCACCATTTTCGGCCCTATCATACAGATCATTTATCGCAGATATTTTCCTATTTAACTCAGCATCAACAAACTCTTTTGAATCGGCAATAAATCCACTAGTGAAAATTGTTTGTTCACGTTCAAAGTTATCTACAGCCATAGTCTAAGAAATTTTTTCTTGTATTAATTTAACAAAATTCTCAACTCCAAATAACGCAATAAAAGACCCTAATCTCGGACCTTGATCTTGCCCTAAAAGAATTTGATAAAGTGCTAAAAACCAATCTTTAATGTTGTCTTCGTAACCATTTTCCTTACCAACACTAAATACCGCAGTTTGAAGAGTTGAAGCATCTGTGATTAAAGATTTATCAACGCTACTCAAAGCATCAGCCAATTTAGCTAGAGCTATTTTCTCATCTTCACTTGGAGTTTTGAAGCTCTTATTAGCTTTAATAAAGTCGTCATAATAATTAATGGCATTTTCTACCATTTTTGCCAGCGTAGGTGAGTTTTCCTCACTTAGCCCGGCTTCATATTTATTAATGAATCCCCAAAGAACTTCTGGTTTATCAGGGTTGCAAGCAGAAGCCAAATTCAACAATAGTGAATAACTTAAATTAAAGTTAATTTTAGGTATCTCGCCAGAGTGGATATGAAATGCTGGGTTTTCTGATTTTGCTTTTTCGTCTTGCTTTTCAAAAGCCGAACAAAAACTCAAATACTCATCCATCGCCTTTGGAATCACGCCAAAGTGAAGTCTTTTCGCGGTTTTTGGCTTTTGATACATGAATAATTTCATTGATTCTGCAGGTGCATATTTCAACCAATCCTCAACCGAAATACCATTTCCCTTAGATTTAGAAATCTTTTCACCTGTGTCACTTAAAAACATCTCGTAAGTGTAGTTAACCGGCGGAATCCCGCCAAGTATTTTACAAACTCCACGGTAAATATGTTCATTTGGCTGATGATCCTTGCCATAAACTTCATAATCAACACCAAGGCCATTCCATCTGGCGCCAAAGTCAATTTTCCACTGTAGTTTACAATTTCCACCTGTAACTGGAACTTCTTTTTCTACGCCATTTGCATCTTCATAGATGACGGTGCCTTTATCTTTATTCACACCTTTAACGCCTTTATCAATAACGATTCCAGAATCTTTATCAATTGGCATAAATGGAGAATAGGTTTTTTGTCTCTCTTCACCAAGGCTCGGCAACATCAAATCCATCAATTCATCATATTTTTCCAAAACTTTCAACATAGTTTCGTCAAATTCACCAGACTCATATTTTTCTGTAGCGCTGATAAACTCATATTCAAACCCGAAAGAATCTAAAAAAGCTCTCAAACGCGAATTCATATTAGCGCCATAAGACTCGTGAGTCTCAAATGGATCTGGAACTGAAGTCAAAGGCTTACCTAAATTCTCACGCACCATTTCTTGATTTGGCAAATTATCTGGGACTTTTCTAAGGCCATCAATATCATCAGAAACACAAAACATTCTAGTTGGAATCTCCGGCGCCAGCACAGTAAAAGCATATCTAACATAAGAAGTCCTAACAACCTCACCAAAAGTACCAATATGTGGAAGGCCAGACGGCCCGTAGCCTGTTTCAAACAGAACATAACCTTTCTTCGGCGTCTTGTTATTTATCTTCTTCAAGATTCTTCTAGCCTCTTCAAATGGCCAAGCTTTCGATTTATGTAAAATTTCTTGAGTAAAATTCATCATTTAAACTAGTTGGTTAAGTACTTAAGCGGCTATTAAAGCACATATCTTATTCTTTTGCAAGAATAGCTGTTATTTTACATATAAAAAAATTCAAGACGCGGAGTCTTGAATTCAAACCATAAACATCTTTTTATTTTAAACTTTCAAATTCAACATCTACAATCTCACCCACTTCTAAATGATTAGCGACTTTCACATCTAAAAAATTCTCGGTTTTTCCAACAGAATTTTTTTCTACCAAAACTTTAACTTTCTTGCCAACTTGTTTTTTAAGATATTTCTGCAATTCCTCTTCGCCAGCTTCTCTAAGTAATTTTGCCCTTTCTTTTACAATTAGGCCGTTGCTCTGCTTCATTCTGGCAGCTGGGGTTCCATCTTTTGGTGAGAAAGGGAAAATGTGACAGAAGATTAATTTGGCTTCTTTGATTAAATTTAGTGAGTTTTGAAAAGCTTCTTCATCTTCTGTTGGAAATCCTGCGATGATGTCGCAGCCGAAAGTTATTTCTGGTCTTATCTCTAGGCATTTATTACAGAAATCTATTACTTGTTGCCTAGTGTGGCGCCTTTTCATTCGCTTTAGGATCAAATCATCACCGGATTGCACGCTTAAATGCAGATAGGGCATGAATCTTGGTTCGGTTCTTAGTAATTCGAAGAAATCTTCATCTTCTAATAACTCTGCAACGTCTACCGAGGAAAGTCTTAGGCGCGGTAATTGAGGGACTAGTTTTAATAATCTTTTTATCATTTGTGACAAAGAGATTTTCACATCAATGTCTTCGCCGTAACTTGTAATATCAACGCCAGTTAGGACTACTTCTTTATGGCCGTTTTCTACCATTTGTTTTATTTTCTCAACTATTTCGCCGAAAGAAACTGAGCGAGAATTTCCGCGACCGAAAGGGATTATGCAGAAAGTGCATCTGTGATTGCAGCCATTTTGGATTTCTAGGAATGCTCTGGTTTGGTCTTCGAAATAAGAAACTAGCTGTGGTGCAGTTTCTTTGACAGACATGATGTCGTTAACTTTTATCTTTGAGAATTCGAAATCTGTCAGTGAATTGTTGATTTCTTCTTTGGATTTAAAAAATAGCTTATCTTGATGATTTAGGTCTTCTTCTTTTTTGCCGGTTAAAAGCTTTCCGCCACCTTTAAAACCATAACTTGCGGCGTCACTTTTTTCCTGATTTCCAAGCACCAAGTCAACTTCTGGCATCTTTGCATATTTAGCTGCATCTGCTTGTGCGGCGCACCCGGTTACGACAATTTTGGCTTGAGGATTTTGTTTTTTTGTTTTTCTAATGGAATTTCTAAGGTCAGATTCTGCTTTATTCGTGACTGCGCATGAGTTAAAAACGACTAGGTTTTTATCATCAATATCCTTAATAGCATTTTTAATTAACTCACTTTCATATGCGTTTAGCCTGCATCCAAAAGTTAAAACGCGGTTAGCCTCTCCTTCTGTCATCACTTAAAATAATATGGTTAACTACTTTTCTAACACCTCTAATTCTAGCTACGACATCTAAAGCTTTATTTAATTCTTCTTCGTCGTCGGCTATTCCCATTAAGTAAACCACGCCATTGACGGTATTTACTTTGTAGTTAGTAGATTTGAGGCTAGGCTTGATTAATAATTTTGACTCGATTTCTAAAGTCAATATTGTGTCGATAACTGCTCTAGAGAAGTTTCTTGGTCTGTAGCTGCCATCTTCTAGAAGCTGAATTTCATTAATAACTTCTCTAACTCCGTTAACTTTCCAAGCCAATGTAATAGCTAATTCTTCTTTTTTAGAAGTTCTAACAACTCCGGTAAGTAAGACTCTACCTTCATTTACTGTTACATCTACGTTATTTTTAAGAGTGGTAAGTCCGTTACCAGTGTATTTTGAAAGTAGAATTGTGGAAATTATCACATCGTCTTTCATATTCTTGGCTGATTTTTCCCTCGTAATCATTGACCCGGTAGCAAGACTACCAAGAATTATTGTTTCAACACAGGAGGTCACACTCAGCAACAAAAGAACAACTACAAAACTTCTGAAAATTTTCATAAAAAAAACGAGGAATTTATTAACCAAACTAATGTTTTTAACTTAATTCATCATTTGCACATTGCAAATTATTTTTAGGAGATTTAAATTCACCCCCTCTTTAGTCTACCAAAACAGTTCACATAATTTATGCGGGTGTAACTCAGTGGTAGAGTGCAACCTTGCCAAGGTTGATGTCGAGGGTTCGAATCCCTTCACCCGCTCCAGCCTTCTCTCTTACGAGCTACGGCTGGCAGGCCAGCCCCCATTAATAAAGAAAAATTTTCCGATTAGACATACATAGGACCTGTAAGGCGAAGTTCGAAGAACGCAGACGGATGCCCGCCATAGCTACCAAACTAAAAACTCAAACTTCCCAAAAAGGAAAACCTAATTCTCCTCTCAAAACAAGACACAAAGAAAAGCGACGGCTGGCTCTCGAGAACAAACTCCCTCTTAATTCTATCAAAAAAATAAAAATACCTAAAAACCTTTCCTTTTTCCACCTTCCAAAATGAACATTGGGAAGGGGTTACAAACCCCATCCCGCCATCAAAAATGCTAAAACAAAACAACTTTTTTTACCCAAATCTGAATTGTGAACATAGCGTGCAGAATTCAGATTAGACAAAAAAATAGGCCGGTGGAAAACCCCCCGACCAGCAATAAGACTACCTAAAACAACAATTAAACAAGCTTATTCTCATAAAACTCCTCACCAATCTCAATCTCTTCCCTACCTTTGCTTACTCTCCATTCATTTGTATCTCTTAGCGAAAAAATACATCCGCAATATTCCTGCTTGTAAAAATTCTCATCCTTGGCAATTTCATACATTCTGGCACCGCCGCCTTGTTTTCGCCAATTAAATGTCCAATAGTCAATTCCTTCGTAATTATCAGCAGCTCTAATGCCGCAATCATTTATTTGGTCCATATTTTTCCACCTAGAAATACCAAGTGATGAAGTAATTAGTGAGAAATCATTTTCAAAAGCATAAAGCGCGGTTCTTTCAAATCTCATATCAAAACATTTGGTGCATCGCACTCCTCTTTCTGGTTCTTTTTCAAAACCTTTGGCTCTGGCAAACCAATTTTGCACATCGTAATCCGCGTCAATGAAAGGCATTCCTAGTTTTTCGGCGTATCTAATATTTTCATTTTTTCTAATCTCATATTCTTTCTTTGGGTGAATATTTGGATTGTAGAAGAAAATCGTCACTTCAATTCCGGATTCTTTCATCCTCAACATCAAATCTCCGGCACAAGGAGCGCAACAACTATGCATCAAAACTTTATTGTTTTTAGCATCTTTTGGTAATTCTAATTTTGGTAAATCTTTCATTTCTTTGTAAAAAAACTTGCAAATTAATTTAATAGCAGAACTATGATTCATGAAGTACATTTCATGTATTAATCTTCACTTAATTAATTTTAGGAGTTTAAATGACTACCATTACAAAACAAGAAGTTATTAACGCACAGGAGACCTGGGGCAGAGGCATTGAAGAAATTGGCCAAGTTTTCACAGACAAAGGAGATTACGTCGCAAGAGCAACAAAAATGATCGAAGATTTATATTTCTTTCAAGAACATGACGTATTATTCAAACCAACTCTAGCTGCAAAAGATCAATTTAGAAATAAATTTGATGACGCTCTATGTTATTTTGTAGCCTCAAATGGCCTGCATGAAGAAGATAAGGGTTTTGCCATCAGACCATGGCACAATGTGGTTTTTCAAAATAACGGCATCAAAATAGTTGGTGATATGGCTCTAGCAATGGGAAATTACTTCTTAAAAGATGAAACTGAAGTAGAATTAAAAGTCGAATATTCATTTGCATATGTAAAAGATTCGAACAATAATCTGAGAATTATTTTACATCATTCTTCAATGCCTTTTCAAGGATAGATTCTGTTAAAATCGCAAATGTCAGACTGGAACTTTTTTACAAATCACGGACATATCTTATTTCTAATCGCCACACAACCCGCTATTACTGTTAGAGAAGCATCCTTAAAAGTCGGCGTAACTGAGCGATCAACCCTCAAAATAATATCAGATCTCGTTAAAGGAGAATATATCCAGGTCATCAAAAAAGGACGACACAATAACTACAAAATAATTGGAGATAAGCACTTAAAACACGATCTTGAGAAAGAATGCCAAGTAAAAGACTTCGTCGATATCATAAAAGCAAAAAAAAATGCCTGAATTACCTGAAGTAGAAACCATTAAAAACGGAATTCTCGACGTTAAAGGTAAAAAGGTCACCCAAATCTACACCTCAGACAAGAAACTCCGTTTTCCATCCGCTCTCAACTTACAAGACCTTAAAGACCTTGAAATAAAAGATATCAGACGTCGCGCCAGATATCTAATAATAAGCCTCAGCAATAATAAAAGTCTCATAATCCACCTAGGAATGAGCGGTAAAATTAGCCTCACAGACAAATTTAACAAAGAAAAACACGACCATTTCGCCACCCAATTTAATGACGATAGCTGGTTAATCTACAATGACGCCAGAAGATTTGGCTTTGTCGATCTAATACATTCTAGCGACGTTGAAAACCACAAAATGCTAAAAAATCTTGGCCCTGAACCTCTCGGCAATGAATTCAACGAAAAATATCTAAAAGAATCTCTAAAAAATAAAGGCTCAAACATCAAAACAACCATGATGGACAACAAAATTGTTGTCGGAATAGGCAATATTTACATTAATGAGTCCTTATTTGATGCAAAAATATCTCCATTAAAAGCAGCAAAAGAACTCAGCAAAACCGAAATTACTAGACTAATAAGCTCGGCAAAAACTATCATTCAAAGCGCCATAGATCAAGGTGGATCATCAATTTCAGACTATGTTAAAGCCAGCGGAGAAATGGGGAATTTCCAAAATACTTTCAAAGTATATGGAAGGGGTGATAAAAAAAATCCAGAAAAATGTTTGATTTGTAAGGACAATATCAAAAAGATAGTACAAAATGGACGCTCAACTTTTTATTGCAGCAATTGCCAAAAATAAATTTATTTAAGATGATGAAACAAATAATACTCAAATTAGCCATTCTACTAGCAATTACAGTAATGGTTTCTTGCACAAAAGAAGAATTAGGAACGACTTCAAACAAATCAGCACATGAAGTTTCACATGACTTCGTCCAAGGAAGTGAGGACATCCCACTTCTTCTTAGCATGAATAAAATTCAAGATGCAGGATTGGGTTTTGACTCACCATCCGGAAGCATCATGACATCTAGTTATGAATCAACATTGTCATTTTCTAAAATATCTAAGTTCTACAAAAAAACACTACCTCAAATGGGATGGTCACTTACGGAGTCAAATAGCGACACATTGAAATTTAGTAGAGAAAATGAGAATTTAGAAATAGATCTTTCATCTCAAGAGAGAAAAACGGTAATTCGTTTTCTAATATCTTACGATTTATAATTTCTGGATTCCCACGCTTCGCTCTGAATGACGTGGCGGGTTAGAAGCATCCTATTCCTATTTCATTTGCTTACTTTTTCTTGACCAAACCAACAAAATAGCAAATCCAATAAACACCAAACCAAATAACGAATGCCCAAATCTTAAGAACAAAGTATCTTCGTTCCTTTTTATCATCTTAATATCCAACACACCTTCTTCATTTAGCCCTATTTCCTTTACCACTCTTCCGAAAGGATCAACATAAGCACTAATACCGGTATTTGCAGCTCTTACCAAAGAAATCCCATATTCGATACTACGCATTTTAGCAGTATCAAAATGCTGATATGGCCCAATGCTATTACCAAACCAAGCATCATTTGTCACGGCTACTAGAAGGTCAGGAATATTGTTTTTGTCTATTATCTTATCCAAGAAAATCGCTTCATAACATACTAATGGGCTAAATGACGCTTTCTTAGCGGATAATGTTTGGGGTCCTTCGCCTTCACTAAAACCTGTAGAGCCATGAGTTATTTTTTGTACAAAGGGCAGATATTTTTGCAACGGCACATATTCGCCAAATGGCACTAAATGATGTTTATTGTAGAAATCCTCAATCCCGTCTTTGCTAAGTAAAGCGACGCCATTAAAAGCCTTAGAAATAATGAAGTCTTTCCTATCGAAAAATTCAAATCTCAAAGCTCCACTCACCAAATTACCATTTTTAGGAGTAATTGATTTTAACACTTCTAGCAATTCTCTATTTTCTTCATCAAGGCTATAAGGAATTGAACTTTCAGACCAAATAAGTAAATCCACATCATCAAGGCTATCTTTTTTACTTAAATCTATGTGCTTTAATAAATTATTGTATTTCTCATAAGCATCCCATTTCATTTCCTGCTTAATATTTGCTTGCACAACACGTAAATTAACATCCAAAATGTTGCCAATGTCGTTATTTTTAATGTAGTAATATCCGTAGGCAAATTGACTTACAACCAAAACAATACATGACAGAGCGTAGACCAAATCACTTTTTACCCTATCCTTCTTAAACCAAATCAGCGCTGATAGCGAAGCTAGGACAAAAAACAAACTAAGACCAAAAGTACCAAAAATATTTGCAATTTGTGCAGGGGCCACATTAAACAACCAAACATATCCAATCAAATTCCACGGAAACCCTGTAAATAATACTGCTCGCAACACTTCAAAGAACACCCAAAGAAGAGAAAATAAAATGAATTTCTGCCAATATTTATCAAACCCAAACTTCTTCACGAAAACACCGTAACAAAGGGCCATCAAAGCAACATAACATGCAAGAGCTGAAGGAATCAAAGTCAGCGCAAAAGGTATCAACCAACCAAAACTCCCAGCATCCACAAGTAAAGAAATTGCGATCCAATAAATGCCCGCCAAGAAATGCCCAAAACCAAAGGCAAAACCCACTTTAAAGAACTGACCTTTGCTGGTGCATTTTTTATCCAATATTACAAACAAACCACAAATAGCTGCCGCTGAGAAAAAGAATAACTTAAAAGGAGCAAAACCAAGAACAGCTATCGCACCAAATAAAAAAGATAGTAAATATTTATTTTTTAGCTTTTCTAACATAAATCTCATAATCATATTTGATATTATTTACCTCTTGAGTTTCTTCTAATAGAGCATTGTATACCTTCTTCTTGTCAGTAATTACAACCCTATTTTCAAAAGTAAAGTTTTTGAGAAAATCTTTCTTAAAAGCATAATCTCTCAAATAAAATTCCAGCGGATTAATAATACAAAACTCATCCTTTTCAACTACTTCACGATTATTACTAATAATCAAAACTTTAACATTCTCATTAGAGACGCTGTTTTTCACATCATCAAATAAATAATTAAAAGTGAAATTTTTCACCATATCATTATTTTCAAAAAACAAAGGACTACCATTTTTTGAATAGCTGGCATCAATTTTTAAAAGATGAAATTTCAAAACATTATCCTTATTCAAATAATTGGAAATTGGATAATTTTCTTCATTCCACTTAGTTAACATAACTATTCTATCATTTGTGCTATCAGCGTAGCTCTTAGCATAATATGCATAAAAATCCTTTCTTGGAATTTTATCCTCAACCAAAATCAAATGAACAGACTTCACATAAGAAAAGAACAAAAATGAAAACACGAATAACAATAAAAATACCGCAAACTGTGAATAATTATCATAAATCCGACTAAATATCTTTATTTCAGCAAGATAACATACAGCCAAAATAGCACAAATATTAAATGACATATACACAAATGGACCAAAATTCATCAATAATAAAATGGCCATTACGCATAAAATAACAATCACACCAACAATTTTGTATGCACTTTTCTTAATATCTTTATTGCAATTTTTAACTTCCAATAAAATATAAATCGGCACCACTAACCACCATGCATTGACAATTCCGTATAGTCCAAAGAATCCGCCTGGTAAAAGCTCTAAATCAAAAAATGGAATCAAAAATAACAAGCCACAAATAAACAAACTCTCGCCAATTCTGAATTTCTTTGATCTTACTAGTTTAATAGCACACTTACCTAATAAAATTGTAGAAACCACGTAAAACAAGGATACCTGATCAACAGTGCTAATATTTTCAAGCATCATTATCAAAGAAGACGCCGCAAAAAATAAAATTAATACTAAATCATGTTTATCAACTTTAACTCTTGAGAATACCAAAAACACCAGAGCAATAATCCCAACCCGAGAAGATAAATGCTTAAAGATATTATTGATAAACACCCCTAAATCATCATAAGCATTGTAGTTCTTTGGCCACATAGGAACTATAAACTCAAAAAACTCCGGCGTATATTTTATCATCAGCAACAAGTAACTAGAGCCAATCAAAGTCATCACCATCTTATCCAAAGAGATAAGGTTCTTAATATTCCTACTTTTAAAGAATATATAACCCTCAACAACTACAATAAACACTAAATAATGGGGCTTAAAACAAGGTATCAAACCCATCACTATGCCCTTAAAGACAAGATCTCGTTTCGTAGGACCACTAGCCAGAGCGTAAGAAATATATGGATATAGCAACGCCAAAGCAAAACTAGTCTTTGTCCCAAACTCACCAATAGACAAAGCTAGAGGTCTTAGAAAATATCCACAGGCAAAAGCCAATATTAGGAAATTATAAATAACTTTGTCAGGATAAAGATCCGATTTTCTTAAAATTCTTGCCGAAAATAAGATCGAAAATAATCCAACAAAGTTAACAACCAGCTCCGACATCAAAATAACATTAATACCTAAATTCTTCGCTACAAAATACTCAAGCGCATAAATATAAAAAGTGATCGGGAAGTTACTCTCAAAGAAATCATAATAATATTTTTGCCCGAGAAAAACCTTCTTTCCCAAACTTAAATAAATTCCAGTGTCAGATCCAATATCAATGATGGAGCGCAAATAAATGCTAAACAGCATGATAAGGCTAAGACCAATAGCCAAAAACTTATCTGATGATATTGCAAAATTATTTTTTTCTAACATAGATCTCATAATCATTAACTACATTATTCAAATCCAGAATACCTTCCACATTATAAAACCCACCAAAATATCTATTTTGATCCAACTTAACTTCCTGGATCTCAAGCACTCTATTTAAAAATCTAAATTCCGAAATACTCTCATAATCAAATAATAAATCTGCGCAATTATCATTCTTCTCTAAAATCACAACATCCGCCATCTCAATTATTCCAACCTCATTTATGCCGCTATAAACTAAAGCCACTTCATAATTATATTTTTTCTTAGCAACTACGAAAACATTATCATAACCACCATGAATCAAATTCTGCACAATCTGCTCACTCACATAATTTGGTGATTTAAACTTATGATTTTCGTAATTCTTTAAAGCAAAGATTCCATCAAAATATAGTGAGATCACAAAAGAAAAAATCACGATTATCACGCTAAGCTCTAAACGAGAAAATATCTCACCACTAAATTTGGAAGCAAAACATATCACATAAACCATAAATATTATTGAGCACAGGGCCCAACCAATCCAAGATATTTCAAAACTAAAAACCAAATAATTACTACAAAACGCCACAAGTAAAAATGCTAACCAATGCACAATATTATTCGGATAAAACACTCCTAAAATCCCACTAACTTTTTCATGTTTAGATAACAGCCCAACAACCACAAATACCCACCAAAATACACATAACTCAACCAAAATGTCATAAAACGAGGCACTATCAAACTGCACTAACAAAATAATAATTAATAAAAACCAATCTCTATTAAAATCTATCTTTTTCTTCTCAATTAAATATGCAAAAACCAACAAGCTCGATGGTAAAAATACAGAGTAAGAAATCCATTTCTCATAAAAATTATCCCCGAAAACACTTAGCAAAAATAAAGAAAATACATTAAGCAAAAATAATCTAGAAAATACTGGTTCTTTTGATACAAATCTCCAAACAACAAACCAAAAGAATATTAGCGGATAGACATAAAATTTTAAAATCTCTAAATAATTTTCGAAAAAATAAGAAAAATCAAAACAACAAATACCATAAGCTACGATGAAAAGACAACAACTCCAAAAAACAAAATGATCTATTTGTGAAAAAGCATTTCTTCCCAATAAACAATAACAAATAATCAAATAAAACGAGGCCAAAAATAAACTATCCAACACTACAAAATCATTGTAGCCAAGCGCAAAAAGCCGCAAAAAATACCCAACACATATCCCGCAAACAGCTAAATTTAAGAATATCGAACTTCCACCTAAAAATTTTGACCTTCCCAAAATTACAAAAGATAATAAAACGCACGCAACACCTACTACGTCGACCAAACTAATAGCCGAAAATATCCCTAAACCTGCATAAGCATCAATTGATAAATCTCGATAGGACCTTAAGAAAACACTCGCAGCAACAATTACAATGCTAAAATATAGTGAACTATATTTGTTATTTAAAAGATTTAAACATCTTAACTTCGCCCACGATAAGCACCCAGCAAGAAACGACTCCACAGCAATAGCCGACTTCAATCTCTTATCTTCAATTTTTTCGGCTAAATCTAGTAAAAAAAACATTTATTTTATTGAATATTCCGCGTGATCGTAAAGAGTATACAATATCAAAACTTTTTACAAATAATCAATTTATAAAATGACAAAAACGATCACACTTGCATATGGCGATGGCATTGGACCAGAAATCATGGATAGCACTCTTCAAATATTGCAACACGCCAAAGCTGATTTAAATTTTGACATTATCGAAGTTGGAAAAAATATTTACGAAAAAGGTTTTACTTCAGGTCTTATGCCATCAGCGTGGGACAGCATTGAAAATAGTAAAGTCCTTCTCAAAGCACCAATAACTACTCCTCAAGGTGGCGGCTATAAAAGCCTTAACGTTACAATGAGAAAAAAACTAGGACTTTTCTCCAACGTTCGCCCCGTTACCTCATTCTATCCATTTGTTAACACCAAACATGAAAAAATGGATATCGTTGTAATCAGAGAAAATGAAGAAGATCTCTACACAGGAATAGAACACAGACAATCGGCGAATAGCTATCAATGTCTAAAAATCATAACCAAACAAGGCTGCGAGAACATAGTTCGCTATGCTTTCGAATATGCCATCAAAAATAACCGTAAAAAAGTCACCTGCTTTTCTAAAGACAATATCATGAAAATGACAGATGGTATATTTCATCAAACCTTCAACAAAATCGCCAAGCAATATCCAGAAATAGAAAATGAACACTACATTATCGACATCGCCACAGCAAAAGTTGCTGCCAAACCAGAAATATTTGATGTCATAGTTACCTTAAATTTATATGGAGACATAGTATCAGACGTGGTAGCTGAAATCTCTGGATCAGTCGGCCTAGCCGGATCAGCCAATATCGGTAAAAATCACGCAATGTTCGAGGCCATCCACGGCTCCGCGCCAGACATTGCTGGACAAAATATGGCCAACCCAACTGGTCTAATACAAGCTGCAATCATGATGCTAGTCCATATTAACCAATGCGACGTTGCTAATAATATTAGAAATGCTCTTTACAAAACAATAGAAGATGGCATTCACACTGCAGACATCTACAACGACAAAACCAGTACCATAAAAGTTGGAACTAAAGAATTCACCCAAGCCGTAATAGAAAATCTTGGGCAAAAACCAAGCCAACTACCATCGGCAAATTTCCAAAATGCCGACCCATCATCAATTGAAACAACTAGAGAAATACCTCAAGACGAAATATCTGAAGTTAAAACTCTAATAGGATTTGACCTATTCATTGATTGGCCAAATAATTTTGACCAATTGCTTTCCACCTTAAAAGAGATGGAAAACGAAACATTTGAAGTAAAGGCCATAAGCCAAAAAGGCCTATTATTATGGCCTTTAATTGATGCTCATATGGCACCAAACTTCCAAGATAATCCCGTTACCCTAAGATTTATCGGTAAAAATATTTCTGGAAAATCAAGCACCAAAATCACCAATCCAGAAAAATCAATAACCCATGGTAATATCATAAATATGTTACATATTTTAAATGAAAAATCCTTTGACTTTATCAAATATGAAGGATTATATCACTTCAATGGGCAAGCAGGATACACTGCAATTCAAGGAGAATAATTTAGATACAAAATTCAATGAATAATTCAATAGATTTTGATAAAATATACAGTGCAATTGAAAGAGTTGTTTCACACTCAAACTTCTACTTTCAATCACTATCAATAATCACCTGCCTTGCCTTAGCTTTTTTCAGCTATAAATTAGTCAGAAGCTATATTTTTCCAAAACTGGCTTCTCGTGCATTAAAGAAAAATGCCGACCTAAATCTACTAGTTAACAGATATTTCCTACCATTATTATACCCATTAATGGCAATCCTCTTTCTCGCCATAGGCCTCTCAATATACGAAGAGTTATTTAGCGAGATTCTAATATTTAGCACCACGCTACAGCTGACAATGCTATTCATATTCTTGCGTTTCTTAAGAATATCCTCAAATAACAACTTTATCGCCAATGCCGCTGGAATATTCTTATTTCCTGCACTTTTACTAGACGTGTTCGGCCTGCTAGATCCAACAATCAACTATCTTGATCAATATGCCCTAGATCTTGGAACATTCAGGCTATCTCTTTATCTAATAATCAAAGGCTTCACCGTTTTATTATTGGTTTTCTGGTTATCAGGACTGGTAAGCAAAAAGAGTAAATCATTTATTGAAAGCTCAAAAACCATCAAGTCCGGAACAAAAATAATAATAGTTAAATTTATCGACATCTTTATCTATTCAATGGTCGGCCTGACAATCCTAAAAACCTTCGGCGTTGACATGACAGCACTTGCAGTAATTGGTGGTGCTATCGGTGTCGGTATAGGTTTTGGTTTGCAAAAAATTGCTTCAAATTTCATCAGTGGCATAATTTTACTATTTGAGAGATCTGTAGAAGTTGGAGACGTGGTAGAAATTGACCGCGGCGACATATTCGGCACAATAAAATATTTTGGCGGCAGATATACTCTAGTAGAAGCATTTGACGGAAAAGAAGTAATGATCCCAAATGAAGATTTCATTATCGGCAAAGTAACCAACTGGACCTTCTCAAATAACCGAGTAAGAATAGAAATCCCTGTTGGCATATCCTACTCGTCCGACCTTCACATAGCTAAAAAAATAATGCTAGACGCCGCCAACAACCACGAAAGATGTTTAGGATATCCTTCAGCTGAATGCTACGTTACTGCTTTTGGAGAGTCTTCAATAGACCTACTACTACATTTCTGGGTTAGCGACATAATGGAAGGAAGACTAAGCCCTAAGAGCGAAGTAATGATAGAAGTATGGGAAAAGTTCAAAGAAAACAACATAATCATCCCATTCCCTCAAAGAGAAGTAAAAATGATTTAAAAAAAATGGGCCCAAAACACGTTTTGTGTCATGGACCCATTTTCTAACTAAGTATAGATTTATCTATAATATCATTGTTCCCGCACCACTCTCGGTGAAGACTTCCATCAATAAGATATTATCCACAGAGCCATTTAAAATATGTGCATATCCAACATCATTTTCCAAAGCCTCAATACAAGTCTCAACCTTTGGAATCATACCACCATTAATAACTCCGTCTTTAATCATCTTCTTAGCAGTTGAAATATTTAGGTAACTAACCAATTCACCATTTGGCAACATAACTCCGTCAACGTCAGATAAGATAATTAACTTAGAAGCATTCACAGCTGCAGCTATCGCACCAGCGACAGTATCAGCATTAATATTGAAAGTTTCACCATTATCACCCAAACCAATTGGCGCAATAACTGGAATAATATCTGAATCTTCAAATATAGACAAAATATCCGGGTCGATCAAGTAAGGCTCTCCAACAAAACCTAGATTTAGAATCTTCTCAATATTTGAATCTGGATCTTTTTTAGTTCTAGTTAATTTTTTAGCCTTAATCAAACCACCATCTTTACCACATATCCCAACCGCTTTACCAGAAGCGGCATGAATTTCACTAACTATCATTTTATTAATTGATCCAGCCAAAACCATTTCAACGACATTAACCGTGTCTGAGTCAGTAACTCTCAAACCATCTACAAAAGATGATTTTATGTTTAATTTATCAAGCATCTGTCCAATTTGTGGACCGCCACCATGAACAATAACAGGATTAATTCCGACTTGCTTTAGCAAAACAATATTTTTAGCAAAATTCTTTAAACTATCTGAACCACCCATAGCTGATCCACCAAACTTAATAACGAATGTCTCTCCAGCAAATTTTCTCATATAAGGCAAAGCTTCACATAATACCTCAGCTTTTTTTGACCATCCTTGCTTATTTTGTTCATCTTGCAATGAGATATCTTCTAAAGGAGTTACACCTTCCTTATTCTTACCTTTTATATCAATTATATTAGACATTTATTATTTAGTTTAATTGATCGACAAAACTCTTCATCAACATAGTGTCAACTTTTGTAAAATTTTCAATAGTTTTTATTATATCATTTTGGCCTAATGCAAAATTTGGAACATCTTCATTAATAATTATTTTCTCAATATCAACGCTAGCAACCTTTAAAGACACAACCGCACTTAGAATGTGACTAATTGATCCCAGATAATTAGCTCCAACCAATAACACATCCGCCTCAATATTTTTAACTAAGTCTAGAAAAGTTTTTTCATAATTAATCGGGCTTAGAACCCCGCCTGCACCTTCTATAAATAAGTGATAATCACCTTTTTTGGCCAATTCAATTTCGTTGTTACAAAATTCTACAACCTCATCAAAATCAATCTCATTTTGTTCCATTGTGGCCGCAAAATGAGGAGAAACTGCTTCTTTGAATCTCCAAGGACTTATTCTTTTTATATTATCTTCATTGAATTCAGTATTTTGCGCTTTCAAAATCTTCGCACTATCGCTATTTGCATCATCAATATCAAAACCACTGATAATTGGTTTTATAGCTTTTGAGTTTGATATATTTTTAAGAAGATTTTCAACTAGATAAGTTTTTCCAAGATCCGTACCAATTGCAGCGATAAAGTAAACTTTCTTATTTAACATTATTGAATATTCGAGAAACTAGAGTATATTGGTCCAAATACAGCAACAACAATCCACCCAATCATACCACCCATGACGATTGTCAATGTTGGCTGAATCATACCAACCAATCTGTCAATTGAGTCATTTATTTCACGATCATAAAAGAATTTCACGTTAGCCAAAGCACTCTCCATATTACCACTTTCTTCACCAATCTTAAACATTCGAATGACCAAATTTGGAAAATATCTAGTGTTCATCAATGAATCCGCCAAAGACTTACCATCAGACACATCTTGCTTAACTTGCTCAATACTATGCCTAATCGCCCTATTCTTAATGACACTTCCTGAAGCTTCTAAACACTCAATAACACCCAGACCACTTTTAAAAGTCATGGAGAAAAACTGACAAAACTTCGCTGAATCAATCTTATTAATGATAGGACCAAAAACTGGCAGTTTAATTTTAAAATCATCAATAACCAAAGCCACATTTTCAATTCTGGAGAACACTTTAACCGAGATCCAAAATACCGGAATAAAGAATATTATCAACATCCAGTAATTCTGGAAAAAATTAGAAAAAGCAATTAGAGCCTTTGTTATCGTAGGCAATTCCATACCCTGCATAATAATAAAACTAGTAACCTTTGGCACAACAACAGTAGTCATCACACCAATTACTATAAGCATCATGATAATACCAAAAGTTGGTCCAATGAATGCTTTTTTAGTTTTTCTCTTAATATCCATAGACCATTTAAGATCATCAACAATACTAGCAAAAGAATCCGCAAGATTACCTGTTTTCTCACCCATCGTAATTAAACCAACATGCACCGGATTAAAAACATCAGTCCTTTTAGCCAGACTATCAGAGAGCATATTACCTTTTTTGATCGACTCATGAAGTTCGTGCATCAAATCTTTAATAGCCGGAGTATCCGCTGTATCTCGCAAATCAGCAATAGAATCAACAATCGAAACACCTGCTCTTTCCAACTGCTCCAAATGCACAAAAACAGCAATTATATCCTTAGTCTGGATACCACCAAGAAAACTGAAGCTCGTATTACTATTTTCTTTATATGAAACTAAATCAAAACCCTTTTCACGTAACAAAGTAGCCAAATCAGCTGGGTTATCAGCGGCTAGTCTGCCACTAACATATTTACCATTCTCATCTATTACTTTATAACGATAATGTGCCATTTGGGAGGGTATTTGTTACTTAAAGAAGTTCATAATATTAGCAAAATTCAACGAATTGCTTCTAAATTGCAAGAAGAATATCGAGATAGTATCGTTAAGAGATTATCTGCTATTTAATTTTCGCATCTTTTTAAGAATAAGATCTCTTTTCAACTTAGAAATATGATCCACAAAAGTGATTCCATTTAAATGATCCATTTCATGCTGAATGCAAATAGACATCAAATCTTCCATCACTTCTTTTCTTTCCACACCATCAAAATCCAAATATTTCACACAAACACTCTCGGACCTTTCAACCTTTGACGTGGCTCCTGGAAACGACAAACAACCTTCACTATAAGAAATATGCTCATCACTAAACTCAACTATCTCCGGATTTATAAAATATCTAGGATTAGTATTTTTAACTTCAACACTACAAGAAGAACCACAACCATTACCATGAATATGCTCACCATCAACAACCTCATAATCAACGTCAATAACCAAGACTCTATCCAACCTACCCACTTGAACAGCAGCCAATCCTACACCACGTTCATTATACATAGTATGAACCATATCTTTCATAAAAGACTTCAATTCATCATCAATTTTCTCCACCTTTGAAGAAATTTTTTGCAAAATCGGATCCGGAGCAATAACCAACGGTAACATTTTCATAACTATTTGGAAAAATTAAAACTATTTACTCAACACCATATAATCCTCACACACAATTTTCAAGGCCTGCGGATAAATCTTATGTTCCTGCTCTAAAATCCTAGCAGCCAAATCTTCTTTCCTATCCCCTTTCAAAACATCAATCCTAACCTGCTTAATAATAGGCCCAGAATCCATCTCAGCCCTAACATAATGCACAGTGCAACCACTTTGCTTAGCACCAGCCTTAATAGCATCACCAACCGCATCCCCACCTTTAAACTCCGGCAAATAAGAAGGATGAATATTAATAAGTCTATCCATCCACTGCTCAACAAACCAAGGCGACAACAACCTCATAAACCCAGCTAAACAAACAATATCAATTTTTTCCTGAAGTAATAACTCATGCATCTTTCTATCAAAACTCTCCCTATCGGAGAAATCCTTATGACTAACAACTGCAGTTTTTATACCTTTATTTTGAGCATATTCCAAACCAGGAGCATCTTTTTTATTGGATAAAACCAATCCAACTTCAGCTGGTACCAAACCCTTCTCACAATCCTCTATCAAAGACTTCATGTTACTTCCTCTTCCAGAAATTAGAATTGCTATTTTTACTTTTTGATTCATTTAATAATTATAAAACTTAAATTTGCAAAAAACTAAACATAAATCAACATTCAATATCTCTGATCCAGAAAACACTACAATACTTTATAATAAAGTTTAAATTATTATAGACTTTTTCTTTTCCAGATGCACATAATGCACCTGAACATATAGTAATCTATTATATTCATTTTTTAATTTCTATTTTTTAATTTATCTTTCAAAAACATGAATCTATTGAAATCAGCCTTAGTAATAGTGAAAGGTACCCATTTTTTAAACAAACATTGTTCTTCTAATTCATCAACAAATTCAGCCTCTCGATTGATACAAAATTATCAACAAAAAACCTCTTAAAAAAACACCACCACGTAAATTTGCG
>Ga0115003_10000305_pt1 | contig 42208 bp, 39 predicted proteins | sample ArcticOcean_MG_C_7_FD_88736 | JGI IMG/M metagenome (GOLD analysis project Ga0115003, IMG submission 88736) | Marine microbial communities from western Arctic Ocean - ArcticOcean_MG_CB11_88 | ecosystem: Environmental > Aquatic > Marine > Oceanic | place: Arctic Ocean: Canada Basin | collected...
TAACGGAAATGCTTGTGATCTGTTCGTAGTGTCGTTCGAGCTTGGCGAATTTATTGTTGACGTATTCGCGTATTGCATCGGTGATTTCCAGGTGGTGTCCGCTAATAGTTAATTGCATTCAGTACTCCTTTAGTTCACATAGTTACATGGTTCAAACAGTTACAGGGTTCACACAGTTAAAAGCGTTTGCGCTGACTCGAGGATGGTATGCCCAAGCTCTCCCGATATTTCGCCACTGTTCTGCGTGCGACTTGGATGCCTTGTTGTTCTAGCAGAGAAGTCAGCTTGCTATCGCTGAGGGGCTTGGCCGATTGTTCAGCGCCGATCATTTCTTTAAGAATAGCGCAAACCGCTGTCGATGAACACTCCCCACCGCCCGCTGTGGTCACATGGCTGGAAAAGAAATATTTGAGTTCGAAGATACCCAATGGCGTGGCCAGATATTTACTCGTGGTAACCCGTGAAATAGTCGATTCATGGAGTTCTAATTTGGTGGCAATATCCGAGAGTACCATGGGTTTCATTGCCACCGGGCCGTGATCGAGAAAGCCACGCTGTAGTTCGACGATAGTCATTGCCACGCGCATCAGTGTTTCATTGCGGCTTTCAATGCTGCGCAAAAACCACCGTGCCTCGGCGAGATTGTCTTTTAAAAACTGATTTTGATCACTGCTGTCGGAGCGTTTAATCAATGAAGAGTAGGAGTCGTTAATGCGCAGTTTTGGAATATTGCTGTCATTGAGCCTGACTCGCCAGCGGCCTTTGATTTTTTCCACATAGGCATCTGGAACTATATATTCAACGTCATTGCTGCTCAGGGCTTCACCGGGGCGCGGATTTAAACTGCGCACCAGTTGCAGGGCGCCCTGTAGCTCATCAGCATCCAACCCGGATTTTTTTGCCAGGCGGGCATTGTCTACCGAGGCGATATCCTGCAAGAAACCACCGACCAAATGTTTGGCCGACTCTAGATGAGGGGTTTCCAAGGACAGTTGGTTGAGTTGAATTATTAGGCATTCACTAATGCTGCGGGCAAATACACCGGGGGGATCAAACTGCTGTAGGCGGTGCAGTACCGCCACCAGTTCATCTTCGTGGAGCTGGTCTTCAATTTCGTCGTAGTGAATATGTGCGGTAATGTCGCTGAGCTCGGCAGCGATAAAGCCGGAGCTGTCGATGGAGTCGATAAATGCTGAGGCAATCTCGCGGTCGCGATCGGAAAAAGGGGTCAGATTAAGCTGCCATTCGAGATGGCCCTGAAAGGATTCGGTAACCTGGTAAACCTGTTCGAGATTGACTTCGCCACCGCTGGCCGTGGTAGTTGGGGGGCTGTACACATCGTCCCAGTTGGCGTCTACCGGCACGTCCTTGGGAATCTCATCGTTCCATTCGTACTCGGGATTTTGTTCGCTATTTTTCTCTGCCTCTGCCACCTGATTACTTTCGCTGGTGGCACGCTCGGCGTCCTGACCGGAGTTGGGCTCAGGAGTAGCTTCATCCATTTCTAACAACGGGTTGCTGTAGAGCTGCTCAATCATCTCCTGGCGCAAATCCAGGGTCGATAACTGCAAAAGACGGATAGCCTGCTGCAACTGCGGAGTCATCGTCAGTTGTTGACTGATCTTAAGCTGGAGGCCTTGGCGCATAGTTAGAAATTATTCTTCTATAGGAGTCTGCAAGTTTAGTGCCAATTCTATGTTGCTGGCAATCGACTATTTACCTGAAAGGTTGATTTGAGTGCTTTATTGGGCGATTTAGAGGGTTTTTTAGTCTATTCGGGAACGCTCCAGCAGGCTGACTAGGTCTACTAGATTAGGTGCTACCGACTAAAGCGTAAAGTTTTCACCGAGATAGGTTTTGCGCACCTGAGCGTCGCTGAGGATATCGCTGGTTGTGCCCTCGGCGATCACATGGCCTTCGCCGATAATATAGGCGTGCTGACAGATATCTAGCGTTTCACGAACATTGTGGTCGGTGATTAATACGCCAATACCGCTGTCACGGAGATGGCGAATGATCTGTTTGATATCGGTAACCGATATCGGGTCGACTCCGGCAAAGGGCTCGTCGAGGAGAATAAACTGTGGCTCAGCGGCCAGTGCTCTGGCAATTTCAACCCGTCGCCGCTCGCCGCCGGAGAGGCTCATGCCCTGATTTTTGGCTAGATGAGAAACGTGAAATTCACGCATCAGTTCGTCAGCGCGCTGAATACGCTGCTTGCGGTTGAGCTCTTTGCGGGTTTCAAGAATGGCTAAAATATTGTCTTCGACGCTGAGCTTGCGAAATACCGAGGGTTCCTGGGGCAGGTAGCCAAGTCCGCGGCGGGCGCGGCCGTGCATGGGTAGGGCGGTAATATCATCACCATCAATGGTGATCGAGCCTCGGTCTTGAGCAACCAAGCCGATAATCATATAAAAACAGGTGGTTTTACCGGCGCCATTGGGTCCCAAGAGACCGACAATTTCACCCTGTTTGACGCTGATGGAGACATCCTTAACCACTGGCCGTTTGCCGTAGGCCTTGGCCAGATTGCGTGCTTGTAAAGTAGCCATCAGGGGGTAATCTCCGCGGAAGAGTTGTCGCTGCTCTGCAATGCAGAGGGTGGAATCACTAATTGAATGCGCTTTTGCTGGCCCTGATTGTCGCCTTTGGCTTTCCAGGTCTGCTTATCGATATCGTAATCAATTGAGTCACCCTTAATGATGGTGCCGTCCCGGGAGAGCATGGCATTTTGTTTTAGGGCGAGTTTGTTGGTGGCCGGCAGATAGTCTATATGGTTGGCCCGGGCAATCATGATGGCGCCGTCAATCTCGGGTTTTTGCTGATAGCTGGCGGGTCTGCCCTGGCATTCAATGCGACTAATCTTGTTATTCTCAAGGTGTAGGGTGATCTCATCGGCCTCGATAAGCACGCTACCCTGGCTGATCACTACATTGCCTCGATAGACGGTGCGGCCGGTTTTTTCATTGCGCTCGGCATAATCAGACTCGATGGAGATGGCCTGCTGGCGATCATCGGGGAGGGCTAGGCATGGCAGCGCCAGTGCAGTGCCAGCGATTACTAACACAGCGGTTCTGAGGCTTAGGCTGAGGTTAAAAAGCCGAGAGAGATAAAATAGCTTAGCGAGGATCATGAGTTACCCTGACTTTGGATTGGATAGCGAAGGTTTCCTTGACCAGATCAACTTTGAGTCCGGTGCCGGAGGCTTTACCTTGGGCGGTGAGAAGATTAAACGGCTGATCAGTGGTGGCGACACTGCTATCGATCAAGTAGCTCAACTGCTCTGTGGTCAACTGTGCCGGACCGCCATCGCTGGTCATCTCGGCGCGGACATTATTATTGAGGTCTAGTCTGCCGTTGGCATTATCAAGCTGCCCGCTGTTCGCGGTTAACCTTATGGGGTGACGAGCATCGCCTTTGGCGATAAATCTTGGCTGCTCTATATTGACTGTCGCCTCGCCCTGAAAGAATTCGATGCGCGGTGAGCTGAGTTTAAATTGCTCGCTGCCCAGTGCTGAAAAACGCTGACTGGTGACCGCTGTCATATAGCTGTCGGCCTGGGGGTTTTCATCCATTTGGCTGCTGGTCTGGCGCAGAAAGGCCTCGGGAGGTGAATCCCAGATCAGCACAAATCCGCCGACCATAAACGCTAGGAACACTGCTAGCAGCGCCTGTTGAATCATTGATAAGCCACCAGCAGGTCGTCTAATTTACCCTGTGCTGCGAGGATCATTTCGGCGGCTTCGCGAACTGCGCCATTGCCCCCACAGCGGCTGGTCTGCCATTTTGCTTTGGCGACCAAAGCGGCGTTGCCATTGGCCACGGTGATACCGAGACCCACTCGGTTGATCACTGCTAGATCCGGCAGGTCGTCGCCAATAAAGGCGATTTCATGGAGTTCTACTGGCATATTTTGGAGCAGTTCATTGAGTGCGGTAAGTTTGTCTTCGCGTCCCTGAACCACTGGCTCCATGCCGAGTTCGTCGGCTCGGCGCTGCAATAGTACGGAGACCCGTCCCGTGATAATACCCACCTGAACGCCGCCGCGCTGGAGCAATTTGATGCCCAGTCCATCTTGAATATCAAAGGCTTTGAGCTCTTCGCCATTGTTGCCGTAGTAGAGGCGTCCATCGGTGAGCACGCCGTCCACATCCAGCAGCAGCAGTTTGATCTGCTTGGCGGCGTCGATAACGGCTTTGTCGGTGGAGCTGATTTGTGCTGATTCCATTGTGCCTGCCATTACACGACTCCCGCACGCAAAATATCATGCATATGCAGCACGCCGATGGGCGAGTGATTTTCATCCTCGACGATCAGTGCGGTAATGGAATCGTCTTCCATTATTTTAAGTGCCTGAGCGGCGAGAATTTCGCCGTTTATGGTCTTCGGGTTGGGTGACATAACATCGGCCATAGTGACGTTGTTAATATCCACTTTGGCGTCGACTATACGACGCAGATCGCCGTCGGTGAAAACGCCGAGCAATTTGTTGTCGTCGGTTATCACAGTGGTCATGCCAAAGCCTTTTTCGGTCATCACCAGCAGTGCCTGATGGAGTGGCTGGGTGGCCAGAATTCGTGGCACTTCGCTGTCTTTATGCATAATGTCCGCTGCTCTCAATAGCAGCTTACGACCTAGGGCGCCACCGGGATGGGAGAAGGCAAAGTCTTCCGCGGTAAAGCCGCGGGATTCGAGCAGGGCAATGGCTAAGGCATCGCCCATGGCCAGCGTCACGGTGGTGCTGGTCGTGGGGGCCAGATTCAGCGGGCAGGCTTCACTGCTGACACTAACATCGAGATTGGCCAGTGCCGCTTGGGATAATACTGATTCGGGGTCGCCGGTCATGCTGATCATGGGAATGCCGAGGCGCTTGATCAGCGGCAGAATAGTAATCACTTCCGCAGTGTTGCCAGAATTTGAAATCACAATCACCACATCGTTTTTGGTGATCATGCCGAGATCGCCGTGACTGGCTTCGCCGGGGTGAACAAAGAATGAGGGTGTACCGGTGCTAGCCAGTGTCGCGGCAATCTTATTGCCAATATGGCCTGACTTACCCATGCCGGTGACTATTACGCGGCCCTCACAGGCCAGCATAGTCTCGCAGGCAGTCACAAAGCTCTGGTCGAGGCGATGCTGTAACTCGGCAACCGCATCGGCTTCCATTTTGATGGTGCGTTGAGCCGAAGTGATAAAGTTTGTCGCGGTCATAGGTGGGTCGCTTAGGTTGCGTCGCTTGGGTGAAGTTGCTGGGCATTATAGAGGCAAATGTGCGGGTGGAGAACTCCCGCCTTGTTAGGCGCCGACAATTGCCGGCCAGAGTACCGCGTAATAGCCAATGTAACCGCCAATAAGAATCACCCCAAGACGTCGTGAGAGTAGTGCTGGCTTGCCGTTGCGCGCTGCCTTGTTGAGGGCGAAGGCAACCATGGCGATCAGTGCCAGAGTCATCAGTGCAAGGCTAATAAAGTCGCGGTTAAACACTTCCGGAGACAGTGCCATTGGCGAGATAATGCCAGCGGCGGGCATTACTAACATCAAATTAAACAGGTTTGAACCAAAGATATTACCGATGGCAATATCGTGGTGGCCACGCATGGCGCTGACCACCGATGCCGCCAGTTCCGGCAGGCTGGTGCCGATGGCGACCACCGTGAGGCCAATAATCAGCTCGCTGATACCCATGGCTTGGGCGATTGTTTTTGCACTCCACACCGTTACCTCGGCGCTGGCCAGTAATACCGCTAAGCCGACAACAAACCAAAGACCGGCAGCGCTCATGGTGATATCGGGGATGTCTTCGCTAGTTTCTAATTCTTCAGGGCTGATATGGGTCTTTTTATATTTGACTGCGATATACACCAGAGGAAAGATCAGGCCGGCCAACATGGCACTCTCAATGCGACCCAGATAGCCATCATAGAGAATCAATCCGGCGATTGCCGTGACCAGTAAAAGCACTACACCCTCTTGGCTGAGCAGATGCTTTTGCACTGGTGTCGGTGCGATTAGCAGGGTAACGCCGAGCACCAGACCAATATTGGCCATATTGGAGCCCAGGGCATTGCCCACTGCTAGTTCTGCGGCATTGCTCAGGGCAGCATTGACCGAGACCAGAACTTCCGGTGCCGAGGTGCCAATGGACACCACAGTGAGGCCAATAATCAGTGGTGAGATGCCAAAGTTTCGCGCCGCGCCAGCACTGCCTTCAACAAACCGATCTGCGCCCCAGAGGAGTCCAAGCACGCCGATCAGTAGGCCCAAAATCGGTAGTAGCATAGCGCTCATAAATTCTCCAAATTACCGCCTTGGCGGCGGCGGGTTCTATTTCTTCACAGGATCGAGGATGTTATAGTGCTCAGCCAATATTGTCAGCAAACTTACCGCAGAATATTGCACCGTTTTTTACTGTGCTTGCGTACAAGAGTCTCTGTTGCTGCTAGATCAGGACGATAAACTTATGAATAGGATTTTTATGAGAGTTAAACAGTTGTTTGCGGTGCTTGTGTTGTCTTTGGCCGGAGTGTTCGGAATGGCGTCGTTGAGCGCCGCTCAGGATGATCCCTATCAGCAGATTGAGCTGGTTACTGTTGAGTTGCTAGAGACTATAGCAACTTATCAGGCCGGTTACCCCGAGAACGAAAAAGCCTATTTCGAGAGCCTCGACGCTCTGCTCCTCGATCGCATTGATTTCGCCTTTATTGCACGCAATGTGATGGGTAGTTACAACAAGGTTGCCACTACTGAACAGCGCGCACGCTTTGCGACGACATTTCGCAACGGTCTGGTTGAAACCTATGGTCGCGGCCTGATCGGCTATGAGAACCAAGAGATTGTGCTGGTCAAGGCGGGAACAGTCGCCGAGGGGCAGCGCAAGTTGACCGTCAAACAAGAGATTCGCAGCTCGGACAGTGTCTATCCATTGGAATACAGCATGGCGCGAAAAAAGACCGGTCAGTGGATGGTGGTCAATGTGGTGATCAACGGCATTAACCTGGGCAAAACCTTTCGCAATCAATTTGTCCGATCGGCCCAGCGTGCCGGGGGCGATATAGAGCAAGTTATCAATGGCTGGTCTTCTGAAAGCTTGTAAATGAGAGCCTGTGAATTTAAACCGCGGACAGCAGTCTCGCGACGACAAAAGAGTGAGTTATGAATCCTGAAGATGTAAAAGCACTACTTAAAAGCGCCATACCTGACTGTCAGTTTGAGGTCGCCAGCGAAGGCGGCCATTGGAATATCACCGCTATTGGCGAAGTATTTGACGGCAAACGTGCAGTGCAGCGTCAGCAGCTGATTTATGCTGCCCTAAACAGTGAGATCTCATCTGGCGCCATGCACGCGGTCAATATGAAAATTTTCACCCCAAGTGAGTGGCAGGCTAAGGCCTAAAACACTTCGCTTTTGTTTCTCTACTAGCGTTTCTCTACTGTTGTTTCTCTACTCAAGGTTGTTTGATGGACAAATTAAAGATTCAAGGCGGCGGGCCGCTTATCGGTGAGGTATGGATCTCCGGTTCGAAGAATGCCGCCCTGCCTATTCTGTCGGCAACGCTGCTCTCTGAGGGTTTGGCGACGGTTTCCAATCTGCCACATCTGCAAGATGTAACCACCACTATCGAGTTACTCGGCAGTTTGGGTGTCACGGTAAGTGTTGACGAGAAACTACAGCTGGAAGTGGATAACTCGACTCTGCACAGCGTTACTGCTCCCTATGAATTAGTTAAAACCATGCGCGCCTCGATTCTGGTTCTCGGGCCACTGCTGAGCCGCTATGGCGAGGCCAATGTGTCGTTTCCTGGCGGCTGTGCTATTGGTAGCCGACCTGTGGATCTGCATCTCCGTGGTCTTGAAGCCATGGGTGCGACCATCGAGATTGAAGATGGATTTATCAAGGCGCGCAGTAATGGTCGCCTGAAGGGCTGCCATATTCTGATGGACGTTGTTTCCGTGGGTGCCACCGAAAACTTACTGATGGCAGCGGTATTGGCCGAGGGCCAGACGGTGATTGAGAATGCCGCCCGTGAGCCGGAGATTGTCGACCTGGCAAACTGCCTAAATGCCTGGGGCGCCGATATTCAAGGCATAGGTTCTGCTCGCTTGATTATTAATGGTGTTGAGAAAATTACCGGCGGCCACTTTCGGGTGATGCCCGATCGGATTGAAACCGGCACCTACTTGGCTGCCGCAGTGGCAACTCGGGGTAAAGTTAAAGTTACCCAGACCGATCCCTCGTCACTTGAGGCGGTGCTGTTAAAACTGCAAGAAACCGGTGCGGTGATTACTCAGGGAGAAGATTGGATTGAACTGGATATGCAGGGCAAACGCCCCAAGGCAGTGAATATTAAGACTGCCCCTTACCCAGCCTTTCCGACGGATATGCAGGCTCAGGTCACTGCCATTAATGCGGTTGCTGAAGGCACTGGTGTGGTCATCGAGACAATTTTTGAAAACCGTCTGATGCAGGTTCAAGAGCTGAATCGCATGGGCGCAACAATCACTGTCGAAGGTAACACTGCTGTTGTGACCGGCGTTGAGCGGCTCAGTGCTGCTCCGGTGATGGCATCGGATCTGCGCGCCTCGGCGGCATTGGTGATTGCGGCGCTGGTGGCGGATGGCGAGACAACGGTGGAGCGCATCTACCATATAGACCGTGGCTACGAATGTATTGAAGAAAAAATGCAGTTGCTCGGTGCGAAAATTAAGCGTGTGACTAGCTAATTGAGTTAGTCGGGGTTGATCGCCTCAGGCACCTAATATAACCAATAGTAAAAAGCAGACAGGCCAATGACCCAGATAACCATCGCCCTAACCAAGGGACGCATATTAAAAGAGACACTGCCACTTCTGGCTCGCGCTGGCATCGTGCCCGCCGAAGATGTCTTCACCAGTCGCAAGCTGGTGTTTCCCACCAATCGTGACAATGTCCGATTGATTATTTTGCGTGGTTCCGATGTCACCACCTATGTGCAGTACGGTGCTGCGGATCTGGGGGTGGCTGGCAAAGATATGCTGCTTGAGCATCAGGGCGACGGCTATTATGAGCCGCTGGATCTGGGCATTGCTCGCTGCAAGCTTATGACCGCGGTGCCTGTGGGCACCACCCAGCAGCACAGCAGACTGCGAGTGGCGACCAAATATATCAATGTGGCACGAGAGTATTACGCCCAGCAGGGCCGCCAGGCTGATCTGATTAAGCTCTATGGGGCTATGGAATTGGCGCCGATATTGGATCTGGCTCAGGAGATTGTCGATATAGTCGATACCGGCAACACACTGCGGGCCAATGGTCTTGAAGCCCGAGATGAGATCGCCGAAATCAGCTCGCGGTTAATTGTTAATAAAGCCTCGATGAAAACCAAATTTACTCAGGTGCAGGGCATTGTCGATGCTCTGAGAGAGGCGGTGGAGTCAAACCTATGACAGTCTCTGCCGACAACTGTGCCATCAGAACCCTGTCCACCGGGGATGATAACTTTACTCAGATCCTCAGTGATCTGATCGCTTGGGATATGGTCTCAGACCATGCTGTGGAAGACGCGGTGACCGCGATTCTGCGCCAAGTAAAAGCTCAGGGTGATCAGGCATTAATTGATCTGACCAATCGTTTTGATCGCCGCCAGGTTGAACAGATCGGTGAGTTGGTGATCGGCCAGGAACAGCTTCAACAGGCGCTTGAGTCTATCGATATCGAGACCCGACAGGCTCTAGAAATAGCCGCAGAGCGGATTCGCGACTATCACAATCATCAGGAGCAGCCCTCCTGGCAGTATCAGGAAGTCGATGGCACCATTCTCGGGCAGCAGATCACAGCGCTGGACCGGGTGGGTATATATGTACCCGGTGGCAAAGCCAGCTATCCCTCATCGGTATTGATGAACTGCATTCCGGCGCGGGTTGCCGGAGTGGGCGAAGTGATTATGATGGTGCCGGCACCAGACGGTGAACTCAGTCCCATGGTGCTTGCTGCCGCTGCCATTGCCGGTGTTGATCAAGTCTTCACTGTTGGCGGCGCCCAGGCGATTGCGGCGCTGGCCTATGGCACCGAAACGGTGCCCAAAGTTGATAAAATTGTTGGCCCCGGCAATATCTATGTGGCCACGGCCAAGCGTATGGTCTTTGGTTTGGTGGGTTTGGATATGGTTGCCGGACCCAGTGAAATTCTGGTGGTCTGCGATGGCGACACCGATCCCGATTGGATCGCCATGGATCTGTTCTCTCAAGCGGAGCACGATGAAGATGCCCAGGCGATCTTTATCTCTTGGGATGCCGACTATATAGCTGCGGTACACAGCAGCATGAGCAAATTATTGCCCGAGATGGAACGGCGGGACATTATCCGCCAGTCTCTTGAACGCCGCGGCGCATTGATTCAGGTGCGCGATGCCGACGAGGCGATTGAGCTGATTAATCGCATTGCCCCAGAGCACTTGGAATTATCCGTTGCCGACCCTGAAGCCTGGTTGCCAAAGATTCGTCACGCTGGTGCTATCTTTATGGGCCGCCACACCGCCGAAGCCTTGGGTGATTACTGTGCCGGGCCCAACCATGTGTTGCCGACCTCTTCCACAGCGCGCTTTTCTTCGCCGCTGGGTGTCTATGATTTTCAAAAGCGCAGTTCATTGATTTTCTGTTCCGAGCAGGGCGCCTCTGATCTGGGCAAAGTGGCCTCGGTGTTGGGTCGCGGAGAGTTCCTGACGGCCCACGCGCGGTCGGCAGAATATCGAATTCGTGACTGATCTGATTTAAAGAGCAGTCAGGATTAAAATCTAAGGCGAGAACGTTAAGACGAGAGAGAGCTATGAGTAAGTACTGGAGTGATTTTGTCGTTGGCCTAGAGCCCTATACCCCGGGCGAGCAGCCGGCGAACAGCGATCTCACCAAGCTGAATACCAATGAGAATCCGTATCCGCCTTCGCCAGCGGTAATGGCGGCCATGAACAGTGCGGTAAATGATGACCTGCGTCTCTATCCGCCGTCCAATGCTGACCCGTTAAAGCAGGCGCTTGCGGATTACTTTCAGTTAACGCCGGCTCAGGTGTTTGTTGGCAATGGCTCTGATGAAGTCTTGGCGCATGTCTTTAACGGTCTGTTTCGCCAGGCCCAGCCGGTCCTATATCCAGATATCAGCTACAGTTTTTACCCGGTTTATTGCGGCCTCTACGATATTGAATTTAGTAAAATACCTCTGGCCGATGATTACACACTCGACTTGGCTGACTATCGTCGCGCCAATGGTGGAATTATTTTCCCCAATCCCAATGCGCCCACAGGTCGCCTACTGGGGCTTGATGCTATCGAGGCATTGCTTCGGGACAACAGAGATTCTGTTGTGGTGGTGGATGAAGCCTATATCGACTTTGCCGGGGCGGGCTCCAGTGCCGTTAGCTTGATTGATCAGTATGACAATCTATTGGTCGTGCAAACCATGTCCAAGTCGCGCTCCCTGGCGGGTATGCGCATTGGCTATGCCATGAGCTCTGCGGTCTTAATTGAAGGGCTTGAGCGAATCAAGAATAGCTTTAACTCCTATCCCCTGGGTCATGTTCAGATTGCCGCAGCAGTAGCGTCGTTTAAGGATCCTGACTACTTTGAGTTGATGCGCCAGCAGGTAATCAGCAGTCGCGAGCTATTAGCTGAGCAGCTTGATGGCCTCGGTTTTGAAGTGCTGCCTTCAGCGGCGAATTTTGTTCTGGCCCGTCACCCCGAGCATGCCGGATTGGATTTGACCCAGGCGCTGCGGGATAAAAACCTTATTATTCGGCACTTTAATAAGCCACGACTGAGTGAGTTTTTACGTATTACAGTGGGCACGCCAATACAAAATCAGCAGTTGATTGATGCCTTGACTGAGATTGTTGGCTAGTACGTTTTTTTGATTTAAAGCGGGCTGGTAGGGCGAATGCCCGCCACTGCAGTCACGGCAAAAGTCGCGCCCTGACGCCAAATTTCCAAATCAATCGGTGCCCCCGGCGCCACATCGGCGATCTGGCTGATGCTGGTTTGACGGTCGGTTACCGGCTCGCCATTGATCTTGATGACTATATCCCCTGGCTGAATGCCCACCAGAAAAGCCGGGCTGCCATTGTAGATGGCCCGCACCAGTAGCCCCTGAGATATGGGCAAATTCAAACGCTTGGCAATCGGTCGCGTCAGCGGAAAGGCATCCATACCCAACCAGCCGCGCACTACATAGCCGTAGTGGATAATGTCATTGAGCACTTTCTCGGCGGTGTCCGCTGGAATGGCAAAGCCAATGCCCGCCGAACCGGTCTGGTTAAGCGATGCCGTATTGATACCGAGCAAATTGCCATAGCTATCAACCAGCGCACCACCTGAGTTGCCAGGATTGATATCGGCATCGGTCTGAATAAAATTCTCAAAGGTGTTTAGTCCAAGACCATTGCGGCCGGTGGCACTAACAATTCCCTGGGTCACAGTTTGGCCAACGCCATAGGGGTTGCCAATAGCCAGCACCACATCACCAATCTTAGCCTGGGCGGGTTCGCCAACGGAGATAGCCGGCAGGTTATCGGCTTCAATCTTGAGTACCGCGAGATCCGTTTCCGGGTCTTTACCGACGACAATGGCGGGTGCTTCGCGGCCATCATAGAGCAGTACCAGTATCTGATCAGCACCGTCAATCACATGGTTGTTGGTCAGCATAAAGCCATCTTCCTGCATGATCACGCCGGAGCCGAGCGAGGACTGAATGCGCTGCTGTTGGTTGTTAAATAGACGCCGAAAGTAGGGGTCGTCGAGCAGCGGATGATTAGAGGAGGTGGTTATGGTGCGCGTATATATGTTTACTACCGAGGGCGCGGCACGCTTGACCGCATTGGAGTAGGAAACTGGTCCGGTCCACTCGTTGCCCTGAGTGCGGCGGTCGAGATCCATAGAGGACTGTTCAGTGTCATTATTCTGCTGACGAAATTCCGGGAACACCACGAGTATTAAGGCGGCGGCGCACAGGCCAACCAATATAGGTTTGCCGAAGTAACGAATAATAAAGTTCACGGTGCGGTTTTTGGTCACGCCTGCTTCTCGATTTATGCTGATATTGGCCAGGGATTATGGCACAAAAGCCCTGCCACTCAGCGCAATAAGTTAGATAGCCGCGGATCTGGCGCCTTGGCTTTGCGGTATATAAGTAGCATATGGCCGATGGATTGCACCAATGTCGCGCTGTGGGCCTTGCAGATGCTGTCGGTAAGGGCTTTCTTGGCGTCGCGGTCTTCGGCGACCAGTTTAATTTTAATTAATTCGTGATCGGTTAGGGCGCGCTCGATCTCATTGGTGACGTTTTCAGTGAGGCCGTTACCGGCTACTGTGACGACAGGCTTAAGATTATGGCCTAATCGACGTAAATGTTTTTTATCCGCGTTGGAACTTGTCATAATGCACGACTCACTTTAAAGGTCGGCCATTCTAGCTAAAATAACCCCATGGCGAAATCGAAAAATCGTAGTTGGATAAAACAACATGTAAAAGACCCTTATGTGCAAAAGTCACAGAAGGATGGTTATCGCTCCCGAGCAAGCTATAAATTACTTGAGATCATCGGCAAAGACCCCTTGATCCGTCCCGGGATGACAGTCGTAGACCTAGGAGCAGCACCGGGAGGTTGGTCTCAGGTGGCAATGGATTTGGTCGGCCATGAGGGTCGTGTACACGCTCTCGACCTGTTGCCCATGGACGGTATTGCTGGGGTTGACTTTATTTTGGGGGATTTTACTGAAGATGAAATCTTGCAGGAGCTTTTAGGCCTAATCGATAAACGGCCTGTGGACCTTGTAATTTCTGATATGGCCCCCAACTTAACAGGTAGTAAGGCAGTGGATCAGCCGAGCAGTATTTATTTGGTTGAGTTGGCTGTGGATCTAGCGTGCAAGGTTATGAAACCCGAAGGTATTTTTATTGCCAAACTATTTCAGGGAGAGGGATTTGATGAGTTTGTGCGGCATGTTAGAAAATTGTTTAGTACAGTAAGTATACGAAAACCCGATGCCTCGAGAGCTAGATCTCGGGAAGTCTACATGGTTGCCAAGGGCTTAAAAGCCTGATTATGAGGAATATAACGTGAACGATTTGGTGAAAAATCTGCTTGTGTGGCTAGTTCTTGCTGCCATTCTAATGTCTGTTTTCAATAGCTTCACGCCAAAGGAAGTGGAGAACGAGATCATTTATTCGGACTTTGTGACCGAAGTGCAGAACGAACGCGTCTCAACTGTGGCCATCAATGGTTTGATTATCGAAGGCACCCGCCTCGACGGTTCTAGCTTTAAGACTGTGCGGCCCAATATTCAGGATCCCGGCTTGATGGACGACCTGCTCAACCACAATGTCAAAGTGGTGGGCAAAGAGCCAGAAACCCCCAGTCTACTGTCTCAGCTGTTAGTGGCAGCATTCCCGATCTTGCTGATTCTGGCGATCTTTGTCTTCTTTATGCGCCAAATGCAAGGCGGCGGTGGTGGCAAGGGCGGCCCAATGAGCTTTGGCAAGAGTAAAGCCAAGCTGCTCAGTAGCGATCAGATCAACACCACCTTCGCCGATGTGGCGGGTGTTGACGAAGCTAAGGAAGACGTTAGCGAACTGGTGGACTTCCTCAGTGACCCGACTCGATTCCAGCGCCTTGGTGGACGTATCCCCAAGGGCATATTAATGGTCGGCCCTCCAGGTACAGGTAAAACACTGCTGGCCAAAGCCATTGCCGGTGAAGCCAAGGTGCCATTCTTCTCAATCTCCGGTTCTGACTTTGTTGAAATGTTTGTTGGTGTCGGTGCCGCCCGCGTGCGGGATATGTTTGAGCAGGCCAAAAAGCAGTCGCCCTGTATTATCTTTATCGATGAAATCGATGCCGTAGGTCGCCATCGTGGCGGTGGCTATGGTGGTGGTAACGACGAGCGCGAGCAGACCTTGAACCAATTGCTGGTTGAAATGGACGGCTTTGAAGGCAATGAAGGGGTGATTGTTATCGCCGCCACCAACCGTCCCGACGTGTTGGATAAAGCCTTGTTGCGTCCGGGTCGATTTGACCGTCAGGTCTATGTCAGCCTGCCGGATATCCGCGGCCGCGAACAGATTCTTAAAGTTCACTCGCGCAAAGTGCCCATTGACGACAGCGTTGAACTCAGTGTTATCGCTCGTGGCACGCCGGGTTTCTCCGGTGCTGATCTGGCCAACCTGATCAATGAAGCGGCACTGTTTTCCGCTCGCGGCAACCGTCGTGTGGTGGGTATGGAAGAATTTGAACAGGCCCGTGACAAAATTATGATGGGCGCAGAGCGCCGCTCCATGGTCATGTCAGACAAAGAAAAGACCAATACCGCCTATCACGAAGCCGGTCACGCGATTATCGGCAAACTGGTGCCTGAGCACGATCCGGTACACAAGGTCACCATTATTCCCCGCGGTCGGGCACTGGGCGTAACCCAGTATCTGCCGGAAGAAGACCGCTACAGCATGAGTCGTCGACAGTTGTTTAGTCAGCTCTGTAGTCTGTTTGGTGGACGTTTAGCCGAAGAGTTAATCGGCGGCTTGGATGGCGTCACCACTGGTGCCTCCAATGATATTGAGCGCGCCACCCAGATGGCCCGCAATATGGTCACCAAATGGGGTCTTAGCGAAACCATGGGTCCGGTGCTCTACGGTGAAGATGAGTCGCAGAATCCTGGTGGTGGCAACACTCACTACTCGGAAGATACCTCGCGACAGATCGATAACGAAGTGCGCACGATTCTCGACGATGCCTATAAGCAGGCCAAAAAGTTGCTGGAAGATAATCGCGATATTCTCGAGGCCATGAAAGACGCCCTGATGGAATTTGAAACCATTGATGCGGATCAGGTCGACGATCTGATGCATAGACGCAAAGTGCGTCCACCGCAGAACTGGGATGACAATGACTCGGATAACGGCGCTGGAAAGCAGTCTGCTGAATCCACCGAAGAAACTGTTGCCAAGCCCGCTAAAGAGGGCCCCATTGGTGGCCCGGTAGAAGAAGTCTAACTCTATAGAGCAGGAATAGCCTCGCTGCCGTAATGGTTGCGGGGCTTTTTACTTTTATGAATGCAATGACGCTTATCTGTGGCAGCAAAACACTGGACCTATCCCGGCCGGCGGTGATGGCTATTGTCAATGTCACCCCGGATTCCTTCTCCGATGGCGGCCAGCTTTACAGTGACGAAAAGGTCGATCTGGATAAAACTCTGGGGGCAGTGGAATCGATGCTCGCCGACGGTGCCGATATTATTGATATAGGCGGCGAATCGACTCGCCCCGGCGCCTCGCCGGTCACCACTCAGCAGGAACTAGATCGTGTGCTGCCGGTTATCGAAGCGGTGAAGACGCGCTTTGACGCTTTGATCTCAGTGGACACCAGCACCGCTGAGGTGATCACTGCGGCCTCAGCAGCCGGTGCTCACCTGATCAATGATGTCCGTGCTCTTCAGCGTGAGGGGGCTCTTGAGGCAGCTGTGGCAGCTTCACTGCCGGTCTGTCTGATGCATATGCAGAATCAACCCAAGAGCATGCAGAGCAATCCGACCTACAAAGATGTAGTGACTGAAGTGCTGGATTTTTTACAACAGCGTAAACAGGCCTGCCTGACAGCCGGTATTGCCAGTGAGCAGATATTGCTCGACCCCGGCTTTGGCTTTGGCAAAACACTGCAACACAATCTGGCTCTGTGCCATGCACTGGACCGTTTTGTCGACACCGGTCAGAGTCTGTTATTGGGTGTCTCACGGAAGACCATGATCGGCCAACTGCTCGACTCAAATTTTGATGACCGGCTAATCGGAAGTGTTACCATGGCGCTTTTAATGGCCCAGTCTGTGGCTGAGAGGCGAACTCAGACAGGCTGCTCCAGTGGCATGATATTGCGTGTACATGATGTGTGCCAAACAGTTGAAGCACTGACTGTCTGGCAGCGAACAATGGATTTTAAGGAAGAGATAAATAACCTATGACAAGAAAGTATTTTGGTACCGACGGCATTCGTGGACGGGTGGGTGAAGCCCCGATCACGGCAGATTTTTTCCTCAAGTTGGGCTGGGCCGCTGGCCAGGTTTTAACCCGTAATGCAGTGGGTAAAAAACGCGTCTTGATCGGCAAGGACACCAGAGTCTCCGGTTATATGTTTGAGTCTGCTCTCGAAGCGGGCCTGATCTCGGCAGGCGTTGATGTGGATATGCTCGGGCCTATGCCGACACCGGCCATCGCCTATCTGACACGCACGTTTCGCGCCGCGGCGGGCATTGTGATCAGTGCCTCGCACAATTCATTCGAAGACAATGGGATTAAGTTTTTCGGTGCTGACGGCTACAAACTGTCCGACGAAATCGAACTGGAAATCGAAGCGCTGCTGGATCAGCCACTGGTCACCAACGATTCCAATCACCTTGGTAAGGCGCGACGTATTACCGATGCTGCGGGTCGTTATGTTGAATTCTGTAAAGGCAGCCTGCCATCCGGCTTTACTCTGTCGGGCATGAAAATAATACTTGACTGTGCCCATGGGGCAACCTATGACGTAGCGCCAAAAGTGTTTAAAGAACTGGGCGCCACCACCATCACCATGGGCAACCAGCCCAATGGCTTTAATATCAATGATCAATGTGGATCCACCTATACCACGGCCCTGTCATCGGCAGTACTGGATCAGCAGGCGGATCTGGGTATAGCCTTCGACGGCGACGGCGATCGTGTCCTGTTTATTGATGATCAGGGTGATTTAGTCGACGGTGATGAATTGTTATTTATTATTGCCCAGCATCGACATACTTTTCAGGGTGGCTGCAATGGAGTCGCTGGAACTCAGATGAGTAATCTAGGTCTCGAGCTTGCCCTAGCTGATATGCAGATTCCCTTTTGCCGCACCAAAGTTGGCGATCGCTATGTGGTCGAAGCGATGAAAGAGCATGACTGGCACCTCGGTGGTGAGGGCTCTGGTCACGTGCTCTGCAGTGATCTCAATACCACTGGTGATGGCATTGCGTCAGCGCTGCAGGTCCTTAGAGCGGTTAGTGATAGCGGTAAGACACTGCGGGAGCTCAAGGCTGGCATGACTAAGTTGCCAATGTTAATGATCAATGTGCGCCTGCCAGAAAAAATCGATATCAGCGGCGATGCAGAGATCAATCGCGCCGTCGCAGATGCTGAAGCTGAGCTTGCCGGTCGTGGTCGAGTGCTGTTGCGACCCTCTGGAACCGAACCCTTAATTCGAGTGATGGTGGAAGGTGAAGACAGTGCCTTGGTCGAGCGTTCAGCGGTTGCCATTGCTGTAATCGTTAAACAACGTGTGGAAGCGGTTAAAAGCTGATTTGCTTATTGTATCTTAGCCTACAGTCGGGTAGGATTTGCGCCCTTTTGCGGGACTGCACTCAAGGGAGTACTCAGGATGGGTAAACCGCTGATAGCGGGCAATTGGAAAATGCATGGCACAGCTGAATCGGCGCTAACATTAGCGACCCAGCTCAGTCAGCACAGATTCCAAGAAAACGCCGTAGAGATGATTGTTTTTCCACCGCTGGTACATATATCGGCGGTGAGCGCAGTTTTGGCCGACAGCAGTGTTGCTCTCGGCGCGCAAAATGTTTCCCAGTATTCGAATGGTGCTTTCACCGGCGAAGTCTCTGGGGACATGTTATTAGACCAAGGCTGTAAATATGTTTTGGTTGGGCACTCAGAGCGCCGAGCGGTAATGGGTGAGAGCAGCCAAATGGTTGCCGAGAAATTTAGAGCAGCACAGGATGCCGGATTGATTCCGATACTCTGTGTTGGCGAAACGCTTGAACAGCGCCACGCGGGCAAGACGCTGGAAGTAGTGGCAAAACAGATTGATGCGGTGATTGACCTAGTGGGGCTGGATAAAGTCATACAGGCGGTCATAGCTTATGAGCCGGTTTGGGCTATAGGCACGGGCGAGACAGCCAGCCCACAGCAAGCTCAGCTGGTGCACAGTGCTATACGCACACAGCTTGGTGAAGCGGGGCAGGCGACTACATTACTCTATGGTGGTAGTGTTAACGCGAGCAACGCAGCAGAATTATTTGAGCAACCAGACATCGACGGTGGACTGGTTGGAGGGGCCTCACTAGAGGCGGATAAGTTTTTGAAAATTGCACAATTGGTAGAAGCGTAATCATGGAAAATTTCATTTTAATCTTTCACTTTCTGGTCGCCGTGTTCTTGATCGGACTGATTTTGGTTCAGCAAGGTAAAGGCGCAGAAGCGGGAGCCTCATTTGGCGCCGGCGGGTCTCAGACCGTATTTGGCAGTGGCGGCAGCTGGAACTTCTTCAGCCGTATGACAGCCATTCTGTCGACAATCTTTTTTGTCACCAGTGTTAGCCTTGCGGTTATCGCAAAAAATAAAACAGTAGTTGATGCTGACCTGTTGCCGGAAATGGAAGTGATTCCATTCGAGACGACAATCGACACAGATTTACCAGCAGTAGAACGACCGTCAGAGCAATCCTCTGAAATCCCTCAGTAACAAACGCTTTAAAGATACTTGAGAGGTGCCGACGTTGGCGCTGAGTACTTAAAGGTAGAGAGTTAAGAAGTTATATGCCCAAGTGGTGGAATTGGTAGACGATGGGCAGGAGCCCGAGTGTCGCGAAAGGCAGGACGCCGGTAGCGACCACGCTAAGCGTGTTATTGGTTTTGGCACTAAGCAATTAAGTGTAGAGAGTTAGATGTTATATGCCCAAGTGGTGGAATTGGTAGACACGCTATCTTGAGGGGGTAGTGGCGAAAGCTGTGCCGGTTCGAGTCCGGCCTTGGGCACCATACAAAGACCAGTAATATTTTTCGTTACTGGCACTCTTAAAGCTCCGCTAGTCGGGGCTTTTTTTGTGCCTGTAAAATTTTAAGGCCAAAACCTGGCGCTGCAATATAAGTGTCATTTTTATGTCACTCCAATGTCACCTCAAAGGGCTATTTTCGCCGGACTAAATTTTTAGCTCTCCGGGGGAGAATAATGAATAAATTAACCTTAAGTATTGCCATACTCGCCGCAACTAACGCCATGGTTGCGTCAGTTGTAGCCCAAGACAGTTCAACGTTGGAAGAAATTACTATCGTCGGTAGTAAGGCTACCTTGATATCGGCTATTGAAAAGCAGCGTGAATCAAACAGTCTTATCTCCGTCGTAGATTCAGATGCCATGGGTAGCTTTGCTGATACCACTGCTGCTGAGGCCATTAGAAGACTGCCTGGCATTTCCATTGAAAACGATCAGTCAGAGGGGCGCTATGTCACTATCCGTGGTTTGAGCTCAGACCTAAATTCAGTAGCTGTTAACGGCGCATCCATGGTTGCACCGGAGAACGGGCGCAGCGTTATGCTCGATGGCCTGCCCACTGAGTTGTTAGACTCAATTACAGTAGCCAAGTCCCTGACCCCTGAGATGGATTCAGATTCAATCGGTGGACGTGTTGATTTCAAGACTAAAAAGCCTTCAGAACTGGAAGGCAGACTACTGGCCCTTAAAGTACAAAATAATTTTGGTCAATATGCCGCTGAAAAGCTAAACCCTAAGCTGGCATTGACCTATGGCGATAAAATTAATGACATGGCTGCTCATGTCTTCGGTGTTACCTACTCAAGCAAAGATATAGTCGCATTTAATAATGAGACCGGTTTTGGCTGGGAAGATGGCGCAATGAACGATGATTATGAAATGCGTTATTACGAGCTCACCAGAGAGCGTCTAGGTATGACTTATGACGTCGATTTTCTTATTGGTGATGATCGTCTATTCGCTAACCTATTCTGGAATCAGTACAACGATTCAGAGCTTCGCTGGAAAGATGAGTACGGCGATATTGGCGATCAAGTGATTTCAACCTCAGTAAATGGCATGGTGGTTAACGAAATTAAACACGATGCCGAGACTCGCGTTCGTGAAGAAACTCGTACTATTGCAGCGTTCAATTTGGGCTATGAGACTGCCGTTTCTGGTTGGTTTGTCGATACCATGGTCAGTTACTCATTTGCTGAAGAAGATGACAGCAATAACGCAGAAGCTAACTTCCGCACCAAATATCGCAATGACGACAAAATTACGACTATTAATTGGGCCGATTCACAGCGCCCTTACCTGACGCCTGCTGATGCTTCACTTTACGATCCTGCTGAAATGGGATTTGATGGTTTTGAAGTAACCGCTAATGTCTCTCAGGATTCTGAAGTCGCTTTTGTCTTCAATGCTGAAAAAGAGTTCGATTTTGGTGTTGTAAAAACCGGTGTCAAAGTTAAGAGTCGCGAGAAAGATGTCGACGATTATATTATTGTCTATGACGGCTGGGGCGATAATACCCTTGCAGATATGAATCCACAGACTAACAGTGATTGGCTCTTTGCTGACCAAACCTTTAGTCAGCAGGCAGATCCCAGTCTAGTGTGGGCCATGAAAGATCGGGTTGACGAAATGGATGTCGACTTTGAAGATGATATTAGTCGTGATTTTACCACCACTGAAGATATCTTCGCGGCATACGTTCAGAACACTTATACCTGGGATAAAGCGGTTGTGGTCGCCGGAATGCGCTACGAAAATACCTCAGTTGATTCACAGGCTCACGATCAGGTGACGCTTGAGCAAACCACTGCTTTAAGTGATCACTCATTCTTTGCCCCAAGTGTTAATGTTAAATACTTCTTCAATGATCAACTACAGTTGCGAGCAGCAATTTGGAAAGGTCTGTCACGTCCAGGCTTCACCAAAACGGCACCTAAGTTAAATGTTGATTATGACGACGGCGGCGCAAGAGTTAGCGGTTCAGCGGGCAATCCATTACTGAAGCCCTATGAAGCGATTAACTATGACCTGTCCCTTGAGTTCTATGGTGAGGGAATGACCTTTATTAGCGCCGGTCTGTTTAGAAAAGATATCAAGAACGCCATTTATCCCACTATCCAGAAAAATGCCACCATTATGGGTGTTACCTTTAATGACGGTGTTGAAACTTGGATCAACTCAGGTGATTCGACTATTGATGGACTGGAATTGAGTGGCCAGTATGGCTGGGACAACGGTCTGTATGTTGCGGCCAATGTGACGTTGACGGATGGCGAGAGCAGCTTCAGGTTTGAAGACGATAACAGTTTCACCACACCGTTCAGAAAGTTGGCCGATAAAGCTGCCAATATCAGCGTTGGCTACGATAAAGGCCCTTGGGATGTTCGTCTAGCGGCTAACTACCGCAGTGAATACCTTGATTGGCTCGCTGACGAGAACGGCAGTATTGATGATCTTAGTGAAAACAATATGCGCTGGGTTGACGCCTATGTTCAGGTCGATTTGACCGCTAAATATAAGGTCAATGAAGCCCTTGCGATCAAATTTGAAGCGGTGAATCTGGGCAATCGTGCCGAATACTACTACTGGGGTGATGATTCACAATTGTCGCAGTATGATGTTTTTGGCAAGAACTACTCTCTGGGTATGACTTATAGCTTTTAATTGTTTTTTCTTGATACCCCGGCAGAGCAGCGTCTCTGCCGAGGTTTTTAAAACCAACCCCATAATCTAAAAAAGGAATTGAAATTGCGTTTTTTGAAACAGCTTATTAAAGCCTTTACTCCCTGTACAGTGATCAATAAAAAGACCGGCATAGCGCTGGTCTTTTGCGGCTTGGCTCTCATTAGTGGCTGCAGTACATTGGTTCAAGTGCCTGCACTCTATGAAACACCTCAGGTAATTTCACCCGATGATGCGGCAGATGATCCGGCCATCTGGTTGAATTCTGCGGTTCCGGCACAATCGCTTATTTTTGGCACAGATAAACAAAGCGGGGTTTATAGCTACAACCTTCAGGGTGAGAAAGTTGGCTATACCGAGCTCGGGAAAATCAACAATATTGATACCCGCAGTGTCGACGCCGACACCTATATTGTCGCGTCAAACCGCACCCAGCAGAGCGTTGATATGTGGCGCTTTGCCGATTCAGCTATGGCTGAAGCTGCTGCCAAGGGCGATTTCTCTCTCCCCGCAAAGCGCTTTATGCAGGGTCAGTCGGAGATTAATATCTATGGTGCCTGTATGGGGCTGGATAAGCGCTTGGGATTGCTGGCCTTTGTTACCGAAGATGAAGGGCCGCGAGTTGAAGTGTGGAAATATACCGCTGATGGCCTCAGGCTGTTACATACCTTTGATAATGGCGGTGAATCTGAAGGTTGCGTCTACGATGATGAAAATCGCACCCTATTGATTTCCGAAGAAGAGGTGAATGGCGTCTTGCGTGCCTACTCAGTAACCGAGGCTCTCGATTTTTCCAATCCAGTGATTATTGATTCTCGGGAAGGCAATGTTGGCGGTGATCCAGAGGGCGTCACTCTGTATAAAACCAGTGCTACAGCAGGCTATATTATCTTGTCGTCTCAGGGTGACTCCAAATTCAATCTCTACAATCGCACTGCCCCCTATGCTTATTTGGGCAGCTTTGAGGTGGGTGAGGTCGGCACGGTTGATGGTGTGAGCATTACTGACGGCGTTGCCGCCATCAACTATCCGCTCAATGAGGACTTCCCTAGGGGACTCTTAGTGGCACAAGACAATGACAATATCAGCAAGAAAAAGCGCAAGCCGAAGCGCCAGAACTTTAAGTTAATTTCATTTGCCGATGTTATTGACGCTCTAAAGCTTAAGTGACATTCAGTTGCTGCCCCATCAGCAGGTGTGGCTAGTCGGATTTACCTTCAGAACTTTTCTTGGCTCTCCTGCGATTGAGCAGATAAAGAGCCAGGAAAAGTGATCCCCAGCCAAGAAAGGTAATAATAGCTTCAGATGTCGATATAGTGGATCGCTCTCAAATCTATCTGTGTATGAATTGCAGCGAAGAATAGCAACTGATGCTCTGTTAGTGAATGCCACATAAAAAGTTAATCAAAAATAGATAGGAAACCCACTGCTCTAAGCCATTACAATGATCATACTTGTTCGTTAAGACTCAATTAAAAGGCAGCAAATATGATTGCAGGAAAAATTATCGTCGGCCTTATTGGTCTTCAGGTTGCCGGTGGGGTTGGCGTACTGGTCGGTGTTTACATTGGACACCAATTTGACAAAGGTCTCGGTGGCTTGCGTCCAATGTCGGCAGAGCAGCAAGCCGAGGTCAAAGAACGTTTCTTCGAGACAGTGTTTGGTCTCTTAGGCCATCTGGCCAAAGCCGATGGCCGAGTCTCAGAGTCGGAAATTGCCCATGCCGAAGCCCTGATGGGCAAGATGGGCCTCAATGCACCCCATCGCAAAAAAGCCATAGAGCTGTTTAAGCGTGGTTCCCAGGACGGCTTTTCTGTCGATGCGACCATGGATGGCTTTATGGCAGTCTGTGGACGACAAAATAATCTCAAGCGCGCACTGCTGGATTATCTGGTCTCACTGGCCATGGCCGACGGTGAATTACATCAAGCCGAGCAGGATGTGCTGCGCAAGATTGCTGGGCGGCTAGGTTTTTCACCTGCACTGTTCGACAAATTTATCGAGATGGTTCAGGCGCAGTCCAAGTTTAAGCAGTCTGGCGGCAGTGGTGACTTTCGGCATTCCAACTCTCCCGGTAAGTTGCAGGCGGCCTACACTGCGCTGGGAGTTGATTCGGCTCAGTCCGATGCGCAGATTAAGCGCGCTTATCGCAAACTGATCAGTGCCAATCACCCGGATAAGTTGATCGGTCAGGGTATGCCAGAGGATATGGTCAAGCTCGCTACTGAGCGAACTCAAGAGATTCAGACCGCCTATGAACTGGTGGTGGAGAGCCGTAAATAAAAAGCTGTTTGTTTCTCAATAGTTTATTGACCTTGCCCGGCGGTCTACCTATAATGCCCGTCCTCTCAAGGGAGGGCGGTTTTAAAGTAAACCGTTGTGTCGGTGCGGGATGGAGCAGTCTGGTAGCTCGTCGGGCTCATAACCCGAAGGTCGTTGGTTCAAATCCAGCTCCCGCTACCAATTTAATTTGGTAGACATAGTTAAGAAGCCCGAGGCGGGCTCGCTTTTTGTATCGGAGGCGCAGCCGCTCAAAGGTAGTTGGTTCAAATCCAGCTCCCGCTACCAATTTTCAGAGGTAGTCTGAAGATAACCGATACAGTTTAAGCTGACGTAGATCGACATTAAGTCGTCTATGCTTGTAGCAGCTAAGTGGAGAAGGATGTTGTGGCGCAGTAGGCCCAGCAGGTGCCACTACCAATATTCGCGTCGGGTCCGGCGCAAATCGAGGAGCCCCATTTTGGGGCTTTTCTTTAGAAGTTAAAAAAATGGGCCTATGGCCCATTTTTTGTTTGCCAGGAGAAGCCAATGGCTGCGGTCGACAGCACATTAAAAGCGTTATTGCAGCCGGTTGTAGAGGCTCTGGGTTGTGAGCTCTGGGGGCTCCAGTTGGAAGCTGGCGGTAAACGCAAATTACTGCGTATCTATATAGATCGTGAAGAAGGTATAGGTGTTGAAGATTGTGAACGCGTCAGCCGGCAATCTGGCGCTGTGCTCGATGTAGAAGATGCTATAAGTGGGGAGTACGTTTTAGAGGTATCCTCTCCGGGCATGGACAGACCACTCTATGAACTGGCTCAGTACGAGCGATACATAGGTGAAGATGTCTCGCTTAGACTGCGTTTTCCCTATGATGGGAGACGCAATTTTAAAGGTCGTCTGGTCGGTGTCGATGGAGACGAGATTATTTTGGTGGTAGCAGATACAGAGTATCTGTTTCCGGTTGAAGGGATTGACAAGGCCAATGTGGTGCCTAGATTCTGATCAAGTGAGGTTTGAGTAATGAGCAAAGAAATTTTAATGGTCGCCGAAGCCGTATCCAATGAAAAGGGTGTGGATCAGGAGATTATTTTTCAGGCGATCGAACAGGCGTTGTCTATAGCGACCAAAAAGCGCTATGACGAAGGCGCGAATATTCGCGTTGTTATCGACCGTGACACTGGCGATTACGACTCCTTCCGCTGGTGGGATGTTGTTGCCGATGATGTTATGGCAGAACTGGGTACCCAGTTCACCACTGAAGAAGCTCACGAAAAAGATCCGACGCTGGCCGTCGGTGACACCTTCGAAGAAGCAGTAGAAAATATCGCCTTCGGTCGTATTGCAGCACAGACCGCCAAGCAGGTTATTGTTCAGAAAGTTCGTGAAGCAGAGCGTGAGCTGATTATTAGCCGTTTTGTTAACCGTATCGGCGAGATGTTAAACGGTACCGTTAAGAAAGTAACCCGCGACCATATTATTGTCGACTTCGGTGATAACGCTGAAGGCCTGTTGCCTCGCGAAGAACTGGTTGGCCGTGAAATTTTCCGTATTAACGATCGCACTCGAGTGATTTTGACCAGCATTCGCGATGATACCCGCGGACCTCAGTTGCTGGTTTCAAGAGCCGCTTCAGAGATGTTGGTGCAATTGTTTCAGATCGAAGTGCCGGAAATTTCTGAAGGTATTATCGAAATTAAGGGTGCTGCCCGCGATCCAGGTCAGCGCGCCAAGATCGCTGTAAAAAGTAAAGATGCCCGTATTGATCCTGTTGGAGCCTGCGTGGGAATGCGTGGCGCTCGAGTGCAAGCTGTATCCAATGACCTCGACGACGAGCGCATTGATATTATCCTCTGGGATGATAACCCAGCCCAGCTAGTGATCAACGCCATGGCACCGGCCGAAGTAGAGTCGATTGTTGTCGATGAAGACAGTCACTCCATGGATGTTGCGGTCAGCGAAGAAAATCTTGCTCAGGCAATCGGTAAAGGCGGTCAAAATGTTCGTCTGGCATCGGAGCTGACTGGTTGGACCATCAATGTGATGACCATGGATCAGGCCCAAGAGAAGCAGCAGGAAGAATCATTAAACGTCGTTGAGAACCTGATGACGGCGTTGGATATTGACGAAGATGTGGCTATCGTTCTGGTTGAAGAAGGTTTCACCAGTCTTGAAGAAGTGGCCTATGTGCCCCTCGAAGAGATGATCGATATCGACGGCTTCGATGAAGGTATAGCTGTTGAACTGCGCGCCCGTGCTAAAGATGCCCTGTTGACCATGGCTCTGGCAAGTGAAGAGCAGTTGGCCAATGCCCAGCCAGCAGAAGATCTGCTGACGATGGATGGCATGAACGACGCGTTAGCTAATACCCTTGCAAGTAAAGGTATGATTACCATGGAAGACTTGGCCGAACAGGCCGTAGACGATCTCATGGAAATAGATGGAATGGATGAAGAGACCGCGGCAGCATTAATTATGACTGCACGGGCTCCTTGGTTTGTAGACCAAGGTGAATAATTAATCGGGGTGTAATAGAGGACAACCGATGGCTGAAGTTACTGTAAGTGAACTGGCAAAAACCGTAGGCGCACCAGTCGAACGTTTGCTCACGCAAATGAAAGAGGCGGGACTGTCGCATACGTCTGAAGGTGCCTCGGTATCTGATGACGAGAAACAAACGCTGCTGGCCTATTTAAAGGGTCTGCATGGCGATAGTGATCGCGAGCCAAAGAAAATTGTCTTGCAGCGCAAGACCCTGAGCACTTTGAAATCAGGTAATCGCAAAACGGTCAATATTGAAGTGCGTAAAAAGCGTACTTATATTAAGCGCAGCGCCGAAGAGATTCAGGCGCAGGTTGAAGCTGAAGAGCCGGTACTGGTTGAAGAGGTTGCTGCTGTTGCAACGCCAGAGCCAGTATTAGCGCCAGAGCCAGAAGTTATTCCTGAACTGACTCCTGAACTGACTCCAGAGGTTACTGCAGAAGTTACTCCAGAGCCGATTCCCGAAGTTGTTCCAGAGCCGACTCCAGAACCCGTAGTAGAGGCACGAAAAGTCTACGCCGATCCTGAGTTGCAGCGTCTGGCCGCCATTGGCGCCCGTCGTAAAGCTGCGGCAGAGGCCAAGGCCAAAGTTGAAGCAGAGGCCCTGTTTAAAGTTGAAGAAGCTGCTCGTTTAGCCGCCGAGGCTGCAGCGGCTGCCAAGGTCGCAGAAGCGAAAAAGGTCGGCAAGCCGGCTCCAGCAGCTAAGCCCGCTGTTGCAGGCGAGCCTGTACATGACAAGACGCGTCGTTTCGGTAAGGCAGCGCCCACCGATGAAGATGATAAAGTCGGCAAGAAAGCCAAGAAGCCAATAGGCAAGGGCGGCAAGAAGAAAGGCCGTCTGGTAATGAATGATATGGACGACTCGCGACGCAAGTCTCCGCGTCTGCGCTCAGGCATGCCAGCTGCATTGAAAATTGATAACAAGCACACCTTCCAAAAGCCCACTGGCAAGAAAGTCTTGGAAGTTGCTATTCCAGACGAAATCACCGTTGGTGAACTGGCTCAGAGAATGTTGAGCAAGACCGGGCCGGTGGTTAGACAGCTGATGAAGATGGGCGTTATGGCGTCGATTAACGAATCGATTGACCAAGAGACTGCCTTCCTGGTCGTTGAAGAGTTGGGTCATCAGCCAGTTGTTGAGCAGATTCAAACTGTCGAAGATGAGCTGGCTAAGCAGTTCGCTGAGATTAAAAACGAAGGCACTGAAGTGCATCGCGCACCGATTGTTACCGTTATGGGTCACGTTGACCACGGTAAGACCTCGCTGCTCGATCAGATTAGAAAGTCACGCGTAGCCTCCGGTGAAGCCGGCGGTATTACCCAGCATATTGGTGCCTATCACGTAGATACGCCCAAGGGTATGGTGACCTTCCTCGATACTCCGGGACACGCCGCATTTACTGCGATGCGTGCTCGTGGCGCTCAGGCTACAGACGTCGTGATTCTAGTTGTTGCTGCGGACGATGGCGTTATGCCACAGACCGAAGAAGCGATTCAGCACGCACGCGCCGCTGGTGTTCCCATCGTTATTGCCATCAACAAGATGGACAAAGACGGTGCTGACCCCGAGCGTGTGACCAATGAATTATCGGCTAAAAATGTTATCCCTGAAGAGTGGGGCGGCGATACTCAGTTTATTAAAGTCTCTGCTCACACTGGCGATGGTATTGATGAATTGTTGGAAGCTGTTCTGCTGCAAGCTGAACTACTTGAGCTAACCGCTCCAGTTGATGTCCCAGCTCGCGGTGTGATTGTTGAAGCCCGAATTGATAAAGGTCGTGGCGTTATTGCTACTGCCTTGGTTCAGCAGGGTACGCTGCGCAAAGGCGACTTTATGCTAGCCGGTGAGAGCGTAGGTAAGATTCGCGCGATGACCGACGAAGCCAAAAAGCCGACTCTTGAAGCAGGTCCATCGATTCCAGTAGAGATACTGGGCCTCGACGAAGCGCCGAAAGCTGGCGATGAATTCTTCGTGGTTGCCGATGAGCGCAAAGCCAAAGAAATTGCTGAAACGCGTCAGACTAAGGCTCGTCAAGAGCGCATGTCTCGTCAGCAGGCTGCCAAGCTAGAAAACATGTTTACCGACATGGGTGCCGATCAGGTTAACAAACTCAACTTGATTGTTAAGACCGATGTGCGCGGTTCTCTGGAAGCCATTAACTCTGCTCTGCATGAGTTCGCTACCAGCGAAGTTGCGGTGGACATTGTTGCCTCTGGTGTTGGTGGTATCACTGAATCCGATATGAACCTGGCCCTGACCACTGGCGCTATTATCCTCGGCTTTAATGTTCGTGCCGGCGGTGCAGCTCGTGCCCTGGGTGAGAAAGAAAATATTGAAGTGCGCTATTACAGCGTTATCTACAATCTTCTCGACGAAGTTAAGTCGGCTCTGTCGGGCATGTTGGCCCCAGAGACCCGTGAAGATATTGTTGGTATCGCCGAAGTTCGCGATGTCTTCCGTTCACCTAAGTTTGGCGCTATTGCCGGCTGTATGGTTATCGAAGGCACAGTGTTCCGCAGCAAGCCAATTCGTGTTCTGCGCGACAATATAGTTATCTACGAAGGCGAGCTAGAATCTCTACGTCGCTTTAAAGATGACGCACAAGACGTTCGCAACGGTATGGAATGTGGTATCGGCGTGAAAAACTATAACGATGTGAAGCCTGGCGATCTGATTGAAGTCTTTGACGTCACTCAGGTACAGCGCTCACTATAAGCACGGACTGACATGCCAAGAGAATTTACTCGCGCAGAACGCGTATCGGACTCTGTTCAACAAGAGTTAGCCACACTGATACGCAGCGAAGTTCGCGATCCCCGCGTTGGCATGGTCAATGTTACTGAAGTGCAGATCAGCCGTGATCTCGCCTATGGCAAAGTGTTCGTTAACTTTGTCGGTGATCGCGAGCAGGAGCAGATCGACGAAGCTATGGCTGCCCTTAACGGGGCATCCGGCTACCTGAGAAAATTACTCGGCGCCAGCATTCAGCTGCGCATTGTGCCAAAGCTAATCTTTATCTTTGATGAGACCGGCCGTCGCGGTCAGCACCTCTCGGCGCTGATTGATCTGGCTATCTCGAAAGAGATGCCTTCAGGTGATGCGGACATAGAAACTCCCAATCTACAAGACAGCGATCAACAAGACTCTGATATACAAGACTCTCATCTACAAGCTACAGATCAACAAGATCTTGAGTCGGATAGTGAGGAAGCCTAAGTTTGGCTCGCAAGCGCACCCGCGGCCGTTCAGTGAATGGCGTTTTCCTGCTCGATAAACCTTTTGGATTATCTTCCAATCACGCCCTTCAGCGTGTTCGGCGTCTGTTCGATGCCAACAAAGCAGGTCATACCGGCAGTCTGGATCCATTAGCCACTGGTGTGCTGCCAATCTGCCTCGGCGAAGCGACCAAATTCAGTCAGTTTTTACTTGATGCCGAAAAAGGTTATCGCAGTACCTTTAGTCTGGGCTTGCGCACCGAGAGCGGTGATGTTGATGGCGGCGAAGTGTCGCGCATTGATGCCTCCAATATCACTCTCCAGCAAATCGAACAGGCAGTTGAAACCTTTCGCGGTGATATTCAGCAGGTTCCCTCCATGTACTCGGCCCTCAAACACAATGGTCAGCCGCTGTATAAGCTGGCCCGCCAGGGTATAGAAGTCGAGCGTGCGCCCCGTAGTATCACTATCTATAAATACCATATTCTAGACTTCAGGCCCGGTGTGATTGCCGAGCTGGCTGTTGAAGTACGCTGTAGTAAAGGTACCTATATAAGGTGCCTAGCCGATGACCTGGGTCAGATGCTCGGTTGTGGCGCTCATGTCAGTGCACTTCACCGCACCTTGGCCGGGCCCTTTGGTGAATCTGAAACATTGACTCTGGCAGCTCTCGAAGAGATGCGTGAGAGCTGTGAACCGGAGCAGTTAGACCACCTGTTAAAGCCCATGGATATAGCAGTGGCTGACCGTATGGCGGTGGAATTGAGCGAAACTGTGGCCACTTATTTTCAGTTGGGTCAAGAAGTAATGTCGGGTGAGGCCTTTCGCAATGGGCAAGAAGGCGATATAGTGCGCGTCTTTCGCGAGGGCGGAGCATTTTTGGGTGTGGCCACGGTCACCGAAGATGGCAGAATCGCCCCTAAAAGATTGGTCGTTGAGACATAACGACTTAAAAATACACGTTAGGTTGTCTGTAAATATGCGCGGGCATCCTGAATTTTTTTAATTTCGCATATTGGAGAAAGTAACATGGCACTGAGTGCAGAAGAAAAAGCAGCAATCGTATCCGAGCATGCAACTTGTGAAAATGACACAGGTTCCCCTGAAGTTCAGGTCGCTCTGCTAACCGTAAACATCAACAAGCTACAGGGCCACTTTGGCGATCACAAAAAAGATCACCATTCACGTCGCGGTCTGATTCGCATGGTAAATCAACGTCGTAAATTGATCGACTATTTGAAGGGCAAAAATATTGAACGTTACAGCCTGCTGATTAAGAAGCTTGGTTTACGTCGATAACTGTTCTCGGTGCGGCCCTCAAAAGGGGCCGCATTTGTCTATCTGGGCTATTCAGTTTCAGGTGGGCGTCTTGATGAGCAGCTAACTAAACCGTTGGAGCTCTGGCCATAGATTCGTTGATCGAGTTACTGATGTATATCCGTGAGGTATTTATCAGTAACCCGAGCAGCGTAAAAAGGCTCAGTGCGAAGACGCAAACTGGTAAATATACCAAGGTAAAATATGACTCCTATTACTAAATCGTTTCAATACGGTAATCACACCGTAACTCTGGAAACCGGCCGCATCGCGCGCCAGGCAACCGGCGCAGTATTATGTTCAATCGACGACACTTCTGTTCTTTGTACAGTTGTTGGCGCACGTGAAGCTAAGCCCGGTATGGATTTCTTCCCATTGGGTGTTCACTACATTGAGAAAGCCTATGCTGCGGGTAAGATCCCCGGTGGTTTCTTTAAGCGTGAAGGCCGTCCAAATGAGAAAGAGACTCTGACCTCACGTTTGATTGACCGTCCGATCCGTCCACTTTTCCCCAACGGCTTTAAAAATGAAGTACAGGTTGTCTGTACTGTTATGTCCGCTGAGAAAAACATCGATCCGGATATTGCTGCCATGATCGGTACCTCTGCTGCACTGTCTATCTCTGGGATTCCGTTTAACGGTCCTGTTGGTGGCGCGCGCGTTGGTTACACCGACGAGCAGGGCTACATGCTCAACCCAACTTACAGTGAACTGGCTGATTCAGCACTGGATATGGTTGTTGCTGGTACTAAAGATGCAGTACTGATGGTTGAATCTGAAGCCAGTGAGCTTTCAGAAGACATCATGTTGGGCGGTGTACTTTTCGCTCACCAGGAAATGCAGACTGTTATCAGTGTTATTGCTGAACTGGCCGCTGAAGTGGGCAAGCCACGTTGGGATTGGGTTGCAGAAGTTGAAAATGCTGACCTGAAAACTGCGCTAAATGATTTGGTTGGTGCTGATCTAGATGCAGCCTACCAGACACACGACAAGCAAGCCCGTGTAGTCAAGATTAACGCTCTGCGTGATCTTGCCAATACTCAGCTTATTGTTGAAGGCGGTCCAACTGCTGAAGACATTAAAGACTCGTTCAAGAAGCTCGAGAAGAACATTGTTCGTGGTCGTATCATCCGTGGCGAGCCGCGTATCGATGGACGTGATACGACTACTGTTCGCGGTATCGACGTTGAAGTTGGAATCTTACCTAAGGTTCACGGTTCTTCACTGTTTACCCGTGGCGAGACTCAGGCAATTGTTGCTGCTACTTTGGGTTCTACCCGTGATGCACAGATGATCGATGCCCTTGAAGGCCGTCGTGATGATCCGTTCATGTTGCACTACAACTTCCCTCCCTACTCAGTAGGCGAAGCCGGTCGTATTGGTTTCACTAGCCGTCGCGAAGTCGGTCACGGTCGTTTAGCTCGTCGTGGTATCAATGCGGTTCTGCCTTCTCCGGAAGAGTTCCCGTATGCCATGCGCGTTGTGGCAGAAATCACTGAATCTAACGGTTCAAGCTCTATGGCCTCGGTTTGTGGTGCAAGCCTTGCGTTGATGGATGCTGGTGTTCCTTTGAAGGCTCCAGTTGCTGGTATCGCTATGGGTCTGGTTAAAGAAGACGCTGGCTTTGCAGTACTGACTGATATTCTTGGCGACGAAGATCACCTCGGCGATATGGACTTTAAAGTAGCGGGTACAGCTGCTGGTATCACTGCACTGCAGATGGATATCAAGATTGAAGGCATCACCGAAGAGATTATGGAACTTGCTCTTGAGCAGGCCATGAAGGCGCGTTTGCATATCCTTGACGAGATGAACAAGGTGATTGCTACAGGTCGTGCTGAAGTTGCTGATACTGCTCCGCGTATGGGTGTTATGCAGATTGATTCAGACAAGATCCGTGACGTGATTGGTAAGGGCGGCGCAACGATCCGTGGTCTTTGCGAAGAGCACAACTCAACTATCGATATTACTGATGATGGTTCGGTTAAGGTTTACTCTGAAGACACAGCTGGTCTGAACGCTGCTATGGACGCAATTGCAGCCATCGTTGCTGATCCAGAGCCAGGCACTATCTACGAAGGTAAAGTTGTACGTATCGTTGAGTTCGGCGCATTCGTTAACTTTATGCCGGGTACTGATGGTCTGGTACATATCTCTCAGATCGCTCAAGAGCGTGTTGCTAAGGTCACTGATTACCTCAGCGAAGGTCAGACTGTTCGCGTTAAGGTTCTCGAAATTGACAACCGTGGCCGCGTTAAGTTGTCGATCAAAGAAGCTCAGTCGGATGAAGGTACTACACCTGAAGCGCCTGCTGCTCCTGAAGCTCCAGCAGCTGCTGCAGAGACGGCTCCAGAAGCCTAATCTTCAAAAGCGTTTAAAAAATCCCCGGTTGCTTTGGCAGTCGGGGATTTTTTTTGCATAAAGGTTTTGAAATCTTGTGCTCCTCTTTTAGAGGGGCGCTCCCCGCTCGATCCTAGGATTCTGTGTCTACCTTTTCGAGCAATAGCTGCGATAGTAGATCTGGGGTTCCTATCCTTTATCCTTGGCCGTTAGGTCATCAGAATTTCTGGGCCTCCTATTGACCGAGCGTCCATTGATCCAGCGTCCATTGATAGGGCGTCGATTCGCCGTGAATGGATCATTTTTGCAAGGAACCTCAGCACCATATTGTGTGATAAAGTGCCCTGAGGCCCTAAACGCCTTCGCCGACGTCGTCCGTTTGGTTAAAGCTATTTATGAAACAGCAGGCATAAAAAAGATGCATCCTACAGGCTACATCGATCGATTGTCTTTCAATTGATTTATACCAAACCGGATCTTAAACACAGGCCTATCGACTTTCTATTGACACATATTCATTGATATGAAAACTAACTACATTTCCCATTACCCCATTAATGTGCAAGCGCAAGTTCAGCAATTGATTGATCAGGATCGCTTAGATTTATTTTTGCTGGCTAAGTATCCTACAGCTCATCGCGTTGCCAACGATAAAGAATTACGTGAGTATGTTTTAGGCCTAAAAAATAGGTATTTAAAAAAGTCGAACCCTCTCAGCAAGGTGGTTTACGACAACAAGATTCACGTCATCAATAACGCTTTGGGATTACACAGTTACGTGTCTCGTGTGCAAGGCGGCAAACTAAAATCTAAAAATGAAATTCGTATCAGCTCAGTTTTCAAGAAAGCGCCGCTGGCGTTTTTGTCGATGATTGTTGTTCACGAGTTGGCGCACCTCAAAGAAAAAGAACATGGGAAGGCGTTTTACCAATTGTGCCAACACATGCTGCCCGATTATTTTCAGTTGGAGTTTGATATGCGTTTGTATCTGATCCAGCTGGATCTGGGCGGAGCGATTTATTCCTAAGGTTTATTGTTAGTCTTAATAGTTGCTATTCATTTCTGGTCGGCCCGATGGTTGTGTTCAAGCTCACTTAAAACCACCCTTTCCACCGACAAATTTTCACTCACTCCTGATTTTTGGCAGCCCATGAAAGACGTATAGGGTACGCCTGTTATTCGACTAGGGCCGGTGTAAGGCTGAGTACGGCTATTGCCAGGTTCAGCTTAAGAGTCCAGTTCTGGTAAGGTAAGAATTAATTGATGTTAACTAATTTACTGAGTTAGAAGGGCCAATGCTTGATCTACTGAATGACTTAAGATTACCTCTGCGGGCGGGAAATATGAGTTATGTCCAGTTTCATATATGGCTGTTATCTGGAGTCTTTTCAGGATTGGCACAGGCCGTGCAATGACCAAATCAAAAGGTATATTTCAACGTTATTCTATTAAGGATAGTTAAATAACTGAAAAGAAGGCGAGTATTGCAGGATTTTTTACGGATCATTCTAATAACAATGTGGCCTTTATGATGGGGCGAAGCGAAGCGTACAAGTCGATTGTGAAGACACCCCCGCTGCGCTCAGGCCGCAATCTAGACAACTTGCCAAATAATAATTTTGCTATCGGTTATACCATATGGTGATCCGGCAATTTAAGCTGTAGCTGCCGTGGCTTTGAGTATTGATAATTGCACGATCCAAACCCATATGGATTAATCAGAATTTACTCGCAGAGCTTTTTTATCTATTTTACCCACTGCGGTCAGGGGTATCGCGTCGATAATGTGGATCGCCTTGGGCACTTTGTAAGGGGCCATATGTTCACGGCAAAAGGCCAGAATGCGGGCTTCCAATTCACTGCTGTCGAGCTCTTTGGCAGCGGCTGCGGGCTCCACATAGAGGTGCACTATGTCATTGCCGGGTCTTTTGGTGTTGGGGCGTCCGATCAGGGCGGTCATGGCGATTTCCTCCATCGACTGAAGCTTGTCTTCCACCTCTACTGAGAACACCTTAAAGCCGCCGACTATCAGCATATCTTTGGCACGGTCGCAGAGATAGATATAGCCCTGTGGGTCCATATAGCCGACATCGCCACTATACATCCAGGTCTTGCCACGCCATTGGCGCAGGGAATTTAACGACTCTTCTGGCAGGTTTAAGTAGCCTTTCATAACGTGGGGGCCGCTGGTGATGATCTCTCCTGCCTCGCCAAAGGGCATTTCATGGGTGCCGGTTTCCAGATCGACAATTCGAGTATCGGCGCCGGGCACAGGTATGCCTACTGCTTTGGGCACGCTAGCTCCTGGAGGATTGCTGACATGTACTGGGCCGGTCTCGGTCATACCAAACATATCGCTTACTTTGCCTTCACCGATAATCGCTTCGAGCTTTTGACGGTCTCCAGAGGCCAGGGATGCAGCGCCGGTATTGGCGATTCTGAGCTTGGAGAAATCCACCTGTTTGAATGCCGGCGTCTCCACCAGCATCTGGAATAGCGATGGCACTGCTGCCAACCTTGTCGGTGGCCGGGCTTGCATCTGGGCGCAGATAAATTCCACATCTCTGGGGTTGGGGATTAGGGCGAACTGGCCGCCATGACGCAGGGTGGCAATGACAAAAGCCAATCCCGCGGCATGGAACATGGGGAAGCCGGTGATAACAATTTCACTGCCGATCTCCCAGGGTTGATAGGCGCTGTACTGAAGTGGGTTATACATCAGGTTGCGCACTGATAGTTCTGCACCTTTGGGTCGGCCGGTAGTGCCGCCGGTGTACTGCACCATCATGGTGTCGTCGCCGGATACTGGGCGCTGTGCAAAGTCTGCCGAGAACTGCGCGATCAGGTCGAGATAGTTGTGGCACTGTAGTTGTGCCAGCTGCTTTATAGCTGCCGGTTGTGGTTGCAGGTGATCTGAGGCGGAGCAGGAGATCACATGCTTGAGACAGGCCGGTGGGTTGTTAAGTCTCTGCAATGTGCTGTCCACCAGATCGTCGAGGCTGATTAAGACGCTGATATTGGCATCTTCAATCTGGTAGGCGAGTTCGCTGGGGGACATCAGTGGCGAGACACCGGAGCCGGCACAGCCTATTTTTGAGGCCGCCAGTAGGGCGACAACGTACTGGGGGATATTCACCAGATGCAGACCCACCACGTCACTTTTTTCAACGCCAAGGGAGACCAGGGCATTGGCCAGCTGGTTGGCTTCGGCATTGAGTTCGGCGTAGCTGATGCTGCGATCAAAATACTGGATTGCCGGTGCATCGGCCATGGTGGTAGAAAATTCTTCTACATAGCTGGCGAGAGGGCGGTCCTCAATAGCGGGAACCACAACGTTTAATGCGTCGTAAATGGGCTGCCAGGGCAGCTCTGCGGACTTTGACTCGGGCATAGCTTCCACTCTTGTTTATTATTGTTATTGCCTTCCGCAGGGCGCTTTCTCTCTAGGGAGAAAGTCGTCCTGCAAAACCTACCGTACGCTCTTCAGCGGAGTATTTCTCGGCTGATTAGTTCTTTCATTATCTCTGAGGTGCCGCCATAAATACGCTGGGCTCTGGCGTCGGTGTAGGCTCGAGAGATTGGGTACTCGGCCATATAGCCATAGCCGCCAAACATCTGTAGACAGCCGTCGGCAACGCGTCCCTGCATTTCGGTACAGCCCAATTTGACCATGCTTACAGAGCCCACATCTAATTCACCCTTTTCATAACTGGCCATGCATTCATTGACAAAGGCGCGGTGCAGGCGCACATCCATCTGCATCTCTGCGAGCCTAAAGCGGGTATTTTGCAAGTCACCGAGGGGCTTGCCAAAGGCTTTGCGCTCTTTCACATAGTCAATGGTGAGGGCCAGAGTGCCTTCGGCCGCAGAGACGGCGATAAAGCCTAAACTCAGACGCTCGCGCTGGAGTTCGCTCATCAATACCACAAAGCCGCGATCCGGCTGGCCGAGCATGGCGCTCTTTGGCACTCGCATATCGGTGAAAAACAGCTCTGAGGTATCGGCGGCATGGAGTCCGATTTTTTCCAGATTGCGACCGCGCTGAAAACCGGGGTTGCTGCAGTCGACAATAAACAGCGAGGTTCCCTTGGCGCCGGCAACGGCTTTATTAGTGCGTGCAGCAACCACGACGAAATCGCAGTGTTGGCCGTTGGAGATAAAGGTCTTTGAGCCATTGATAATATAGTGGTCACCGTCCTCTTCGGCTGAGGTGATAATCGACTGTAAGTCCGATCCAGCTCCGGGTTCGGTCATGGCAATCGCACCTACCAGTTCACCAGTGGCCATTTTCGGGAGGTAATGTTGCCGCTGTTGGTCGCTGCCACAGTTGACCAGGTAGTGGGCCACCACATCTGAGTGTACCGCCATGCCGCCACTGACCGATGGAAAACCGGCGCGGCCAAACTCTTCAAGCAGGGCCATGGAAAAGATAAACGGCGCGCCAGAGCCGCCGTGTTCTTCGGGGACATCGACGCAGAGAAAACCGGCTTCGCCCAGTTTGTTCCACAGGCCTCGCGGGGTAATGCCAGCAGTTTCCCACTGCTGGTAATCTGGGGCTATATGCTCGGCGAGAAAGCGCCGTACATTGTCGCGAAACAGTTCAACGTCGCTGGAGTCGTAATCATTGCTCATGGAGTTTATGCCTTATTATTTTTACTGATTAGTACCTTGGGTTCTGGTGTTCACGCTAAAGCGCAACAAGCGCTTCGCCGACTAGGGTGGTGGCACCATCTTGGTTGTTAATATTAATTTCACAGCGGGCCAGGGTCTCACCTTCGGCCTGGATAATTTCAACCACAGTGCCGGAACAGGTGACCACATCATGGAGCTGGGTGATCGCCGCGAAGTGCGTGCTGAATTTACGCAAGCTGGACTGGGGCTTCCAGTCGGTGAGCAGGCGCGCGAGATAGGCCATGGACAACATGCCATGGGCAAATACATCAGGCATGCCAGCTTGCTTGGCAAAGTCGCTGTCGATATGAATAGGATTGTGGTCCCCGGAGGCACCGGCAAAAAGGGCCAGTGTATATCTGCTGATCGGTGGCAGTTCTAGGGAGGGTATCTCTGTACCTACGATTACGTCTGTCATCATATTTGTCTCTCGCTGTTGAAGCGTATTAATGGTTTTTCAAAAACCCTTAGGAGTTGCGCTGCACCAAAGTGCAGGTGGCCTTAGCGGCGAGTACGCCCTGTTGGTTGGTGTAGGAGTTTTCCAACACCACAAAGTCCAGAGCGCCGTTCTTTTTGTCAAAGATATCTTTGATTTTTGAGGTCACCAGAATTTGGTCGCCGACACAGATCGGGGCGAAGTATTCGAACTCCTGAGTGCCGTGAAGCACGCGGCCAATATCCAGGTCCAGCACCGAGACCACTGGCAGCAACTCATCACTGTCCAAGTCTAGGGAAAACAGATAGGTCGGAGGAATAGGTACCCCAGAATAGCCCGCAGCCTGGGCTGCTTCGGTATTGCTGTACAGGGGTTTGGTTTCCCCTGTGGCCTTGGCGAAAAAGCGCAGCTTGCCGAGCTCTACCAAGGTGTGAACAGGTTTAAATTCATGGCCAATCTTGCTTTTATCTAACATGCTTTTCTCTCTTATTCTGTTTTATATGTTGCGATACATCGTGACAACTGCTGCGCCACCTAAACCGAGATTGTGCTGCAGCGCCACATTGGCCCCCTGAACCTGGCGATCACCCGCCTGACCGCGCAGGTGCCAGACTAACTCGGCACATTGGGCCAAGCCTGTGGCACCAATGGGGTGGCCCTTGGACATCAAGCCTCCAGAGGGGTTAACCACAAACTGGCCGCCGTAGGTGTTCTGCCGGTCATCGATAAATTTCTCCGCCTCACCTTCAGCGCAGAGGCCCAGGGCCTCGTAACTGATTACTTCGTTGGTGGTGAAACAGTCGTGGAGTTCAACCACCTGAACATCCTCTGGTCCTAGACCTGACTGCTCATAGACTTCATGGGCGGCTTTTTCGGTCATCTTGGCGCCAATTAAATTGATCGGATCTGTCCAGCTGTTAGCCAAGTCGGTGACCATGGATTGGGCGACAATTTCCACGCCGGCCTTAATGCCATGTTTTAAGGCAAAGGCCTCACTGCAAATAATTGCCGCGGCGGCACCGCAGGTGGGTGGGCAGGCCATAAGTCGGGTGAGGTGCGGCGGGAAAATAACCGGCGCTCGTTCCATCACATCTTCAAGGCTGAGTGGGGTATCAAATAGAGAGTAGGGGTTGCGCACCGCATGGCTGCGGGTCTTCACTGAGACCTTGCCAAAAATATTCGGGTTGACGTTGTACTTCTCTATATAGGCAGTGCCAGCCTGACCAAACATTCGCAGTGCTAAGGGTGCTTCCGGCGCATCGGAGACCTGTGACAGTGCCTCGGTCATTTGGCCGAATGGTGACTCCCGGTCATTCCAGGCCGAGCCTAGGGCGCCCCGTTGCATCTCTTCAAAACCAAACGCCAGTGCACAGTCAATTGCGCCGCTGGCAACCGCCTGGCGAGCCAGAAAAATCGCCGTCGAGCCAGACGAGCAGTTGTTGTTGACGTTAATAACCGGAATGCCGGTCATGCCCACGTCGTAGAGGGCGTGCTGGCCGCAGGTGCTGTCCCCATAGATATAGCTAGCATAGGCCTGCTGTACCAGGGGGTAGGCAATACCGGCATCTTGCAGTGCCTGGTTGATGGCTTTCGAGGCCATGACCCGGTAGGGCTCATTTTGGCCCGGCTTGGCAAACTTCACCATGCCGACTCCGGCTATGCGTGCAGTACTCATTCTTATCTCTCCCGATCTGGTTTCAGTGGCTATTTTTTAGGGGCTAATAAATCTATACCGACTTTGTTTTTTACCGCATTAAAGGTCGCAATCACGCTCTCCACAGATTCCGAATCGGTAAAGTCGCAGATTTCATCCCAACGCTCGGCCACCTGTTCAGCCGAAATACTGTTCTGGAGACCAAAGGCAACCCCTTGGCTGCGCTCTTGGCGCAGCTTGGCAAACCAACTGGCACCCACTTCAAAAACACTGCCGTTTTCGCTGCTGGATTCTGCACAGAGCTTTATCACCAGTGGCGCAACATAGTCTGGGCTGGTGGCCTGAATAATTTCATCGTTCCAAATTGATTCGGTTAGACGAGAGCCGGCAATCGGGGCGATGATATTGGAGAGAATATTTTTGCGTCCGCCCTCCACGGCTAGAGTGCGGCCAAGGCCGATCAGAGCTGATTTCGCCGAGCTGTAATTGGCCTGGCCGAAGTTGCCATAAATACCTGCCGCTGAGGTGGTAAAGATAATCCGGCCATAGGCCTGCGCCAGCATGTGGGGCCAGGCGGCTTTAGTGACTTTATAGGCGCCGTCCACATGCACCTTATAGATAAGCTCCCAATCCTCATCGCTCATTTTGGCAAAGCTGGAGTCGCGCAAAATGCCAGCATTGTTCACCACAATATCGATGCGACCGAAGTTATCCAGGGCCGCTTGCACAATGCGCTCACCCTGTTCAACCGAGTCATAGTTGGCCACGGCATCGCCGCCAGCCGCGACAATCTCGGCCACCACGTTGTCTGCAGCCGCGGAACTGGCGCCATCGCCATGGCCACTGCCGCCTAGGTCATTGACTACAACTCGCGCGCCGCGACGGGCAAACTCCAGTGCATAGGCTCTGCCGAGACCGCCACCGGCACCGGTAATCAGCACAACCTTTTGATCAAAACGAATATCCGCCATCAGTTCTACTCTCTATAGTCAGTCTATTATTGTCTTAGTGCTAAATAGTATTGAGTAGCGCCAAAGGACAGGCAATGACGAAAACAGACGAAAAACTTGTCATTAGATGGCTGTGTAAGAACCGAGAGTGCGCCCGAGAGAGTGTCCACGAGTGTGCCCAAGAAGATTTAGTGTTAGATTCAAATCCTGAATAAATAATAAATAATAAATAATAAATAATAAATAATAAAAACGATAAACTTTCATCTATGAAAAAAGCGACGATTCTCTGCCACTATGTGCGCGCCTTAATGGCCAGCCTTGAACGCAATGGCCA
>Ga0115003_10000306_pt1 | contig 42170 bp, 33 predicted proteins | sample ArcticOcean_MG_C_7_FD_88736 | JGI IMG/M metagenome (GOLD analysis project Ga0115003, IMG submission 88736) | Marine microbial communities from western Arctic Ocean - ArcticOcean_MG_CB11_88 | ecosystem: Environmental > Aquatic > Marine > Oceanic | place: Arctic Ocean: Canada Basin | collected...
GGGAATAATTAGTTTTTTTTGAACTCAGATCTAAACTTGAATAAAAATCACTAACTGCGCCCAAATAATCTCCTAAATGCAACCTAGATTTAGCTTTTTCATAAAAAAGTGTGCTATCAAACTCAGAACTAAAATATTCAATTATAAAATCATTAATCTCAATAACCTCTTTCCACTCATCAATTGTTCCTCTACTCCCTTTAAGAACAATCTCACGAGTCATTTCATGTAATCTATCAATTGCACTACGCAAATTATCCTTATTATTCTCAGAAAGATCTTCAATATTTGGTAAATTTTTTAGATGTGATATTGCATTGCGATAATCATGAAATTTTACCCTTCTCGTGTAAGCCTTAGATGCTTCAATCAGTGCATGCACATATCCGTCTTTACCTTGTTGTATTTCCACCTCTTTATCAAAATAAACGAGTGCCTCCGTAGGCTTACCAAGGGCAGTCTTAACAACACCCATATCCATATTCACCCAACTCCAATGGTCATCGCCACCATCTATCACAAGCTGCATATTTGCTTCGGCCTTTTGAATTGCTTTTATATCAGTTCTATCATGATTTAATATAGCACGTGCTTCTTCATGTAATTCAACTAACCCTCTATCATCTATCTCCACATCTCTTCCTTGCATCAAAACTAATTGAGAGAAAATCCATAAAAGTCCTGCTCGTGAAAATCTCATAATTCTCTCTAAATTCTAAATTGTTTATCAACCTCAACAATATCAGCAATCGAATCAACCCTAAACTTACCAGCACTTTCTAGTGCTTTAGTAACAAAGATAGTAATTTCGTCAAACCTAATCTCGCCCTTTAGAAACTTCGACACTGCAATTTCATTAGCCGCATTTAATATCACTAATGCAGCTCCACCATCTTTAAGTGCCTGCTTACATAAATTAATAGCTGGGAACTTATTGTCATTCACATCAAAGAAATCCAGACTACCAATTTTTGCTAAATCAAATTTCTTCTTTGCAATTTTCATTCTGTCTGTCATCGACAAACAATAAGAAATCGGAATTTTCATATCCGGCAAACTCATTACTGCCAAAGAGTTGCCATCTACGTAATTAACCATGCCATGAATAATTGACTGCGGATGCACTACAACGTCAATTCCATCTTTATCAACATCAAATAAATAATAAGCCTCAATAAGCTCTAAACCTTTATTCATCATAGTTGCTGAGTCAATTGAGATCTTTGCTCCCATTGACCAATTAGGATGTTTGAGTGCCATTTCTGGTGTAACTTTTGAGAAATTAATATCCTTGTTAAAGAAAGGCCCGCCCGATGCAGTCAAAGTAATTGATTCTATTTTATCAATCTTATCACCTTCAAAAATTTGGAAAATTGCATTATGTTCTGAGTCAATTGGATAAATCTTAGAACCAGATTTCTTAGCTTCTTTATTTATTAGATCGCCAGCGCAAACAATTGATTCTTTATTGGCAATTGCAATATTTGAACCAACCTTAATAGCCTCAAAAGTCGGAACTAATCCGGCGAAGCCCATAATTGCCGATACCACAATGTCACATTTAATTTTCGCAACCTCAATTATTGACTCTCTGCCAACCAAGATCTCAATATTTTCAAGACCTTTTAGCTCATCTTTTAAATCCTGATATTTAGACTTATCCTCAAGAACAACATATTTTGGTTTTAATAATCTAGCTTGCTTTGCTAAGGTTTTGTAGCCAGAACCTGCAACCAACGCAACAACATCAAAGCTCTCCAAATTAGCCTGAATGATCTCAACTGTATTTTTTCCAATAGATCCGGTCGAGCCAAAAATAGATACGCTTTTCATTATTTAAAATTCTTTGATTCATCATTAAGAAGATCTTCAATAGACTTCACCTGAGCCCCAGTTTTATCCAACACGAACTTTATGTCTGGTACAACACGTAACACCGCCTTCTTAGACAATTCATGACGAAATTGCGGCACAGCAGCGTTTAACTGATTAATAATGCTATTGTGAATCTTTTCATTACCAAAAATATCCAAGAATAATTTAACATTCTTAGCATCCGGGCTAACATCCGCCTCAAGAATCGTAACATATCCCCCAGGAATAGTTAAAATGTCATTGCGCATAAATATCTCCGACATTACTCGCTTAATATTCTCTCCAATTTGTAACTGTCTCTGTGATTTCATTTTTTTTATTTATTTTTGGCAATTCGGGGTCAGACCCCGAATTGTCAATTAGTTGTCGAAGCCTTTATATTGATGAATACCTTTCATCACAATATTAAAGGTAAATACCTTAATTGATTTTGTATTAAACATATTAGAATGATGAACCGGTGCTGTAAGCATGTTTCTTTCATCATCGCCATAAGCTAAATATTGGTAGTCTTTTTTATTTAATGGATGTTTTTCAAAATACATCTCTGTTTCCAACTTACCAAATTTTGGATGGTAAATGTTAAAATTAATATGTGGTGCCCTTCCTGGGTTTGTTCCTGGTAGAACTGTGATAAAATAAAAATTTCCTAAATTATCAGTAATTGCCCTTCCCGACATATTAAAAAATTTATCAACATATTCACTATTTGGCTCAAGCAAAGTGTGATATTTACCAGCGGCATTTGCTTGCCAAATTTCAATCACGGCGTTGTGAATAGGAACTCCAAAAGAATCGCTAACGATACCTTGTAAAAAAATAACTTCTCCATGGGCACGGTAAAAAGACCCAACCTTTTTAGCTAAATTATTACTCGTAATAAAATGATCTGGAAGAGATAGACTTGAAGTAAAGAACCTACTTGGAGTTGGAGGTTTAGGATTGAAGACACTCAAATCCTTACTTAACAACTTGTTAGCGAGTTTATTTTCTGCTTTGTCATAATCTATTTCTTTCGCGTAGGCAGATCCTGCAATCAAAAGAAAGACTATAATGTAGGAGAAAATTTTTGATATCATACTTTTGGTAATGTCACTCCGGTTTGCCCCATATACTTGCCTGATCTCTGATCATAAGTAGTTTCACAAGATTGATCACCCTTAAAGAATAAGAACTGACAAGCACCTTCAAAAGCATAAATCTTTGCAGGAAGCGGCGTAGTATTTGAAAATTCTAAAGTAACATGACCTTCCCAACCTGGTTCAAGTGGCGTAACATTAACAATAATACCACACCTTGCATAAGTAGACTTGCCAACGCAAACAACTAAAACATCTTTTGGAATTTTGAAATATTCAACAGTTCTAGCCAAAGCGAAACTATTTGGTGGAATAATGCAAACATCCTTTTTTCTATTCACAAAACTATTTTCATTGAAATTTTTTGGATCAACTACAGCAGAATCAATATTAGTAAATATTTTAAATTCATCAGAGACTCTAGCATCATATCCATAGGAAGAATTTCCGTAAGAAATAATTTTTTCACCGTCTTTTTCTCTTACTTGATTTTTAGAAAAAGGTTCGATCATTTGTTGGTTTATAACTAGATCAGCAATGGACTTATCCGAAAGTATAGACATTATGTTAAAAAGTAATTTTATTTTATATGTTAAGCTGTTACAAATAATAGGGACAACAAAATTATAATTAAACTTTTATTATGCACAATATCTCCTACTTAAGGGACATTCTAATTCTTCTACTTGCCTCAGTGGCAATTATCATTGTGTTTAAGCAGCTGGGACTAAGTCCGGCTTTAGGATATTTAGTTGCTGGTGCCGCAATTGGCCCATTTGGTTTTGGAGTTCTAACCAGTATCGAAACAACAAAATCGATTGCCGAGCTCGGAATTGTATTTCTATTATTCGCCATAGGCCTGGAGCTAACATTTAGCAGGCTCTTATCAATGAAAAAATACGTATTTGGCTTTGGTGGGCTACAAGTGTTAATAACCACAGTTGCAATATCATACATTTGCCGCCATTTTTTCTACTTAAACCTTGAAACATCAATTATCATTGGAAGTGCTCTGGCTCTATCGTCGACCGCGATTGTATTGCAAGTAATCTCTGAAAATGGCGAACAATCAACTAGAGTCGGCCGCCTATCATTTTCTATCTTGTTAATGCAAGATCTTGCCGTAATACCTATTTTAGTGCTACTACCCCTACTCGCTAATAAAAACCTTAATCTTACGCAAGCATTAGGCAGCGCGGCCTTAAACGCTGTTATTGCCATGGGAATAATCTTCTTGGTCGGTAGATTACTCTTAAAACCACTTTACAAACTAATAGCTGAAGCAAAAAGCGATGTATTATTCTTAAGTTTCACCTTAATAATAATCCTTGGCTCTGCATATCTCAGCCATACATTAGGGTTATCTTCCGCTCTTGGCGCGTTCATTGCAGGTTTAATGGTTGCCGAAACTGAATTCAAATATCGCGTAGAAGAAGAAATACTCTCCCTAAAATCCCTCTTAATGGGTCTATTTTTCATGACTATCGGCATGTCATTTGACTTTGATCTTCTAATAGAAAGCCTACCCTACATAGTCCTCGCATCGTTAGGCCTAATAATGCTTAAGGGAATAATAATATTGTTCTTGTGCAAATTATTTAAATTTCCAACAGCCCCATCATTTCACGCCTCTTTATTACTATGCCAAGGTGGAGAATTTGCTTTCGTAGTATTTTTAATGGCCGTTAGAAGAGACTTTATGAACGTAGATTTAGCACAATTCCTAATGACAGTAGTCACGTGCACCATGGCCCTCACCCCACTATTAGCTGCCATGGGAAGAAGAATAAAAAGCCTACTCTACATAAAAGAAGTTCTGCTAGATAATAAATTAAAAAGGGAAATTGGCGACATTGAAAATCATATAATAATAATCGGCTTTTCTAAAGTCGGAAGAATCATCTCAAGCATCCTTAAAAAACACGACATCAATTATCTAATCCTAGATAATAACCATAGAGTTGTGCGACTAGAAAAAAGTAATGGCTATAACATCTATTACGGAGATGCCAAAAATCTAGACATCCTAAAATATATTGGCGCCCAAAAAGCTGAATCAATAATTATTGCAAATGACGACGACATAGCCTGCATGCAAATAACCAGATTCATCCACCAAAACTTCCCTGAAACGGTAGTAATAACCAAATCTGAATCAATCAACAACGCTGATAGATTCAAAAAGTTTGGAGCTACAATGGTTGTATCAAAAAATCTAGAAACCGCCTTACAACTTAGCCACGCTGCACTAACTTGTGTAGGCAAAAGCACCAATGAAATAGACAGCGCCTTAAACGCCTTCAGAGACGCTAGTTCAGATGCTTTAAAAGAAGTTATTAATTACAATGAAACGTCAAAAGATTAGTTAAAAATGATCGGACTATGTTGCTAATCACGATGACGAGATACCCACCAATTGTTAGAGCTGTTTATCAGAGAGTAGCAATACAGTGCTGCATAAGAATCTATACCTCATCAACCAATAATGGTCTATAAATCTTAATGGGACTCTCGTGGGTTATACACCTACCCAATATTCATCTCTTAGAATAAAAAAAAGGGGTCAGACCCCTTAGGTCTGACCCCCTCCCAAATCTAATAAAGATTAGGATTAAAATTCGTACTTATAACTCATCAATAAACCAGCAACGCTACCTTTCTTACCATATTCCTCTACAGATGCTCTAGTAAAGTCTAGTGACAATGTATTAGAGAATTTGTACCCTACATAGATTTGAAATAACTTATCATCTGCGCTTACCCCATTAACAGCAGATCTTTGAATATCTTTACTCAAATGCGAGATACCCAAATTCCAGCTACTATATCTCAAAGAAAGTGCCGCAGTTATGAATGTAGCTTTTCTTCCTTCCTCACCAGAGAAATCACTAAACTTAGCAATTTCCAAATAAGGAACCAAAGTAGTATTAATTCCCAGCTCATAATCATAGCTAGTACCTAGAACATAACCAACTTCTCTTTGTCTTCCACCAATGTTATCAACGGCCAAGCTTCTATAAGCAATATTATATTTCCAATCTTCCTCATTCCAAAGATTCTCACCATCTAAAGAAATCGAGTAAGAAGATAAAGTTCCAGTAGCACCAGAAACACCAGTTTTTCTATCTGCCCTGCCTCTGTCATTAATAGCGCTCTCGCTTAATCCTGTTGTATCATTAAAGAAACTATTAAAAGTGATTCTAGAATCCTCTAAAAGAGCTGAAATACTTGCTCCAAGCTTTTCTCTCAGATTATAGTCTTCATTAAATTGAGAGCTAAAAATACCTATTCTATTTGTTTTAACGTAACCCGTTCCAAAACCAGGATCATATTTACCAAACTGGAAGATCATATCTTCATTTTCAAAATTCAATTTCAATTGCTCAATCAACATACCATTATCACCCAATGAAACCTCTCTGTCATTATGTAATAACTCACGATATCTCTCCGGGTCCTGAGAATTTCTAGTTTGCAAAATATCATTTGGCTGATAACGCCACTCAGTCTTAATTGACCAATTACGATTAAAATTCAAAGAAAAATTTGGCTGAACATAAATATAAGCATTATTTGACTTCACCCCACTACTATTAGTAGACATAACTCTGTCTGGCTGAATTTCAAACAATGTAGAACCATCAATATAGGGATATTTCTTCGCCCATGCATTAGAGGATATAACTAAACAAATAGCTAACAAACATACTTTTCTTAAGATACTCATATTTTATAATTATGTTTTTTTAACAACTGGCAACGAAACAGTTATTGAACTTCCGACATTTAATTCACTTTCTATTTTTAACGAACCTTTATGTAATTCAATGAAATTCTTCGTTAAATAAATGCCAATTCCCGTACCGGCAACTTCTAATGTATTCTTAGCCCTAAAAAACTTTTGTCCAATATTTTTTACATCGTCTTTAGGAATACCAATTCCTTGATCAATTATCCTAAGCAAGACCTTCTTATCATTAGACTTAGACAATATTTTAACAGTAGTATTATCGCGCGAATATTTAATGGCGTTAGAAACTATATTAGTAAAAGAATGATCTAGTAACTTAGAATCTCCATTAAATTCAGTCGGCAAACCCTTAAGATCAGCCAAAATCTTAATATTCTTCTTCACAGCCAAGTCAGCATTTTTCTCAATGATTTCAGCAGTAAATTGCCTTAAATCAAAAATATTCCTTTCCAACTTAATGCTATTCTCACCACTTTCCATCTTAGCCAAATTAAGAGTACTTAATATCAAGCCATTTAACCTTTTTATTGCGTGCTTGATCTTATCAAAGCTCTTATCTATTGATTCATCTACATTAGATAGTTTTTTCAACTTCCTAGTCAAAACTTCTCTTGTAGAATCAATAATTTGTAAAGGAGTTTTAAATTCATGAGAAACCATAGCCACAAATTCATTTTGCATTTGGCGTATTTCTTTTTCCTTTTTCAAAGCTTCTTTAAGCTGCGAAGTTCTCTCCATCAAAGAGTGATTCGCAATCATCACCCTCTCAATTGACTCAGATCTATCAATCGCTATTGAAAATTGATCCGCCACCATCTCAATTAATTCAGTTTCATCTGGAGTCCAACTTCTAACATCTGATTGATGAATGTAAATTCCGCCATTTACCTTATCATTAAACATAGTCGTAACACAAATCTGTGAAGAAATTGAGAAAGCCTCAAAAATCTCTCTAGCCTTATCAAAGTTGCTATCTGTTACAACATTATCGACAGCCATTATCGAACTCTTGCCTGTTTTCTTACCATGCTTTTCAAAAAAGTGATTCTGAAAATTAACATATTTGGCCATCTTTTTTAAAAGCTCAGAATCCTGCGAGTCACTTAACAAAGAATATTTCTTATCGGAACAATATTCCTCAACAAAATTAGTTTTAGAGTCTTGGTAATCATGAATTACACATCTATCTGCTTTTAAATGCACACATAAAATCCTAGCTATTTCCTGTGCGACATCACTAATTGGAGAATCAGATATAATCAAAGCCCCAACTTCTCTCAATAGTCTCTCTTTCCTTAGACTTCGTTCAAGATTTTTAAATAATGTTGAAGTAGATCTCTTGCCTCCTTGATTTTCTTGTGTCTTATCATCAATCTTATTCTCATCAACTCCTAAATCTTCAAAAGTAAGTGTAGCGTAATGATAACCATCCGAGCCAATCGACTTATTAGGACTAAAAGTTATCTTAAACCTAACCTTTTTTGGTTCCTCATGATCATGGTTAGAAATTGCAATATTAACAACGCAAAAATGGAAATCCTTTACAGACTTAACTAGTCTAACATATTCAATTTGGTCCTCTGAAGAATAATCAATATCAATATCTTCAAATAAGAAATCATAACCCTTACCCACTAAATTAAATTCACTAATCTTAAAGATATCATGAAATTTGTTATTGGAGGCGACTATGGAATAATAATTAGGATTCACGTTAGACGCTTCGCAGACAAGAGTAGGAAGGTTACCATCAGTAATTTCCTTCTTTATATTATCAATATTTCTATTACGAATATCATCATTTTTTAAATCTAATTCTTCCTTATTTTGCTCATCCAAAGACAAGTCTTTATCTTCACTTGTAACTGAATCCGAAATCTCTTGAGACATAAAAAACTAAAAAAAATTAAATCGAAATAGATTATAACCTGCTATTTTCAAATCTATTTTATAAAAATAAAAATGCCATCCATTAAAATCTAATTTTGTGATTTGAGTTTTTTTGTTTTTTTTGGTACAACACATCAAATTATCCCAAAGAAAAATAGGATTTTAGACGATAATTATAATAGATAAGTATCTCTAACATTGACCCTAAGACATATTGTTCATTTTTGATACAGTTAACACAAAAAAAAGCCCAGAACACTATAAAAGCATCCTGGACTTCCTTTACCTAAATAGAAAAACTCTATTTCTTTTTCTTAACTACTTTCTTTTTTTTCGTACCACCTCTTTTAGGAGCTTCAGCCTTTCTTTTTTGAACTTCATAAATCAAATCTACAGACCTATTTAACCCAATCTCTAAAATATTGTCGTCCTTAACAGAGCTATATTTCTTATCATGCAATAAATAAGGTCCAAATGGCCCAATACTTGCAACAATCTTCAAACCAGTCTCTGGGTGAGTCCCTACTTCTCTAGGAAGAGTTAATAAACCAGACGCGTCTTTTAGATCAATGTTATGAGGATCCATGGTTTTAGGAATCGAAACTCTCTTTGGCTTCTTAGCTTTTTTCTTTTTACCCTTAGCATCAACGCCTGCTTCTTGCTCACTTCCTTGGAGCTCTAAATAAGGACCATATGGTCCTAATTTCACCATCACTTCAAAACCGCTTTTAGGGTCTTTACCCAAATTTTTTGGCTCAAATTGTGGTCTCATCTCTTCACCACCATCATCCTTACCAAATAATTGTTCAGTAGTTTTACATTCAGGATAATTTGAACAGCCGACAAAACCACCAAACTTACCTAATTTCAAACTTAGTGAACCATCTTTACATGACGGACATTTATTTTTTAATTTACCCTCTTCATCTCTACCAAAAATCCTATCGCCAACAGTGTCATTTAGAATATCCAGAACTTGACTAAATTCTTTTTCCTGAACTGACTTACAATTACTATTAAAGTTACCCCAGAATTTCTGTAAGAATTCTCTCCATTCCATACTACCATTTGAAATATTATCCAACTCATCTTCAAGAGATGCGGTATAATCATATTCAACATATTTCAAGAAGAACTCTTTCAAGAAGATAGTTACAATTCTTCCTCTTTCTTCTGGAAAAAATCTCTTTTTATCTAATTTAACATATCCACGCTCTTGTAGCACGGAAATAATAGCTGCATAAGTTGAAGGTCTTCCAATTCCAAGTTCTTCCATTTTCTTAACTAAACTAGCTTCAGAATATCTTGGAGGCGGATCAGTAAAGTGCTGATTAGGAGATACTTCGAGTAATTTAAGTTTTTCACCTTCTTTTAGCTCTGGCAAAAACTTCTTTTCATCATCTTCGGGTTTATCTTCATCAACTCCTTCTTTATAAACCTTATAAAAACCATCAAATTTAATAGTAGATCCTGTAGCTTTAGCTTTAGCGTAGCTAGGAAGTGTAATAATTTCCGCAGCCACTTGATCAAAAATAACATCAGCCATTTGTGACGCTAACATTCTTTTCCAAACTAAATCATATAAAGCAAATTGATCTGGATCTAAAAAATTCTTAACATTCTTAGGCTCAAGGCTAAAGTCCGCTGGTCTAATTGCCTCATGCGCTTCCTGAGCATTTTTAACCTTACTCTTAAACTCATTTGGAGCATCAGGTAAATATTTGTCACCATAAAGATTTTTTATTGAATCTCTAACCATTCCAATAGCTTCTGGAGTAACGAAAATCGAGTCAGTCCTCATATAAGTAATCAAACCTTGTGTTTCACCACCTATGTTAATTCCTTCATAAAGCTTTTGTGCAACCATCATGGTTTTCTTAGCACCAAAACCTAATTTTCTAGCTGCTTCTTGTTGTATAGATGAAGTAGTAAATGGAGGATTTGATCTTCTTTTAGACTGCTTCTTAGTAATTGATAAAACTTGATAATCTTTATCCTCAAGAATCTTTTTAATTCCCTGCGCCTGCTCATCTTGCGTTATAGAAAACTTTCCTAATTTAGTACCGTCAATCTCATTGATTGTTGCTTGGAATGCTTCACCACCAGAATTATTTAAATCTAGCTTAATGTCCCAATATTCTTTCGTATTAAACTTTTCAATCTCATCTTCACGATCAGAAATCAACCTCAAAGCCACAGACTGAACTCTACCTGCAGATTTAGAACCTGGCAATTTTCTCCATAAAACAGGAGACAAAGTAAAGCCAACTAAATAATCCAAAGCTCTTCTGGCTTGCTGTGCGTTAACAAGATCTTCATTAATAGCTCTAGGGTTTTTAATAGCTTCTGTAACAGCAGACTTAGTAATTGAGTTAAACACTACTCTCTCAACTGGCATATCCTTCTTCAGCGCCTTCTTCTGCTTTAACATTTCTAGCACGTGCCAAGCGATAGCCTCACCTTCTCGATCTGGATCGGGAGCTAATATTATTTTATCAGATTTCTTTGCTAAATCTACAATTGCCTTAACGTGTTTCGCAGACTTACTAGAGATTTCATAATTCATAGCAAAATTATTATCCGGATCAACCGAACCATTTTTGCTAGGCAAGTCTCTAATATGACCAAAAGAAGCTAATACTCTGTAGTCTTTACCAAGATATTTTTCGATAGTCTTAGCTTTCGCTGGAGACTCTACTATTAAAAGATTTTTCATTCTAAGAGGAGTTTATACGTTTATACGTTTCTTCTAACTATTCTGCCTTTTGTAAGGTCATAAGTTGTCATTTCAACTTCAACTTTATCACCCTTAAGGACTCTAATTTTATTTTTTCTAATTTTGCCTGAAGCATGAGCTGTAATTATATGATTATTCTCAAGTTCAACACGAAAAATTGTATTTGGCAAAACTTCCACCACAATACCATTCATACTAAGTAAATCTTCTTTAGGCATTCAATTTTATTTAATTAAAAAATAAGGGAGATAATCCCAATCTAGACCGAACATACGAATAGGAATCTTTAAATTCAAGCATAAATGCATTTATTGGACCACCGCAGGGTCCCTTACACCCAAAATATGACAAATAGCCGAAACCATATCTGACCTATTTAGTGTATAAAAGTGAAAATCACTAACTCCTTCGCGGTGCAATATTCTACATAACTCGATAGCCACAACTCCAGCCATGATTTTTCTAGTTTCAACGCTTTCATCTAAACCATTAAATATGTCTATCATCCATTTTGGGATTGTAGTTCCGCACATTTTAGAAAAATGAACCATCTGCTTAACATTAGAAACAGGCAAAATACCAGGAATTATCGGAACATTGATATTTTTCTTTCGACATTTTTCTAGAAATCTCAAAAAAGTATCACTATCAAAGAAGAACTGACTAATCACCTTATCAGCTCCAGCGTCAATCTTTCTCTTAAGATTATCAATATCCTCATCTAAAGTATTAGCTTCTGGATGCTTTTCGGGATATCCGGCAACTGCAACTTCGATATCAGAATATTTCTTTTTAATTACTTCCACCAACTCATTAGCATATTTATATCCATCAGGATGTAGCTGATATTGAGGCGACGAAGCTGGCATATCACCCCTTAGCGCAACAATGCTCCTAACTCCAATATCATAGTATTTATCAATGACATCATTAACTTCACTCTTGGAAGCACCAATACAAGTCAAATGCAAAGCTGGCTTCAAATCAGTCTCATCTAAAATTCTCTTTATAGTGCCATAAGTTCTTTTTTGGGTAGAGCCACCTGCTCCATAAGTAACAGAAACAAATTCAGGGTTAAGATCTTTCAACTTATTAACACTAACCCATAGTCTATCCTCCATATCATCACTTTTTGGAGGAAAGAACTCAAATGAGACGTTAATATTTCTTTTATTAGCTATAACTTCTTCAAGCGTATTCTTTAACATTTTAAAACTATTTCTTATTTTTTAAGAAATCGACTTCCAGGCTTGGATGCATCAATATCTTTTAAACTATCCGGTATGTTATCTTCATCAAAAGTCTGAACTTCAACTTTCAGTAGAGAAATTATCGGTACTGACATCTTATTTTCAAGGTTTTCGTCATTAGATCTATCAACCAAACAACCCTGAGCAACGACTTGCGCATTTAATTTCTTTATCAACTTATAAGTTTCAAGAGAAGACTTGCCAGTAGTAATCACATCTTCAATCACTAAAACTCTAGCATTTTCGCTTAGCTCAAATCCGCGTCTAAATTCAAACTCACCATTAACTCTTTCACAAAAGATGGTATTTTTTCCAAGCTGCTTGCCCATTTCATAACCAACTACAACACCGCCCATAGCTGGTGCCACTACTATATCAAAAGCATCACTACCTAATCTTTCTTCAACTTTCCTTGCAAGCTCCGCGCATAATCTTTGCGCACGCTTCGGACACATCATAACTCTGGCACATTGCATGTAAGTGTCTGAGTGAAGTCCGGAAGATAAAATGAAGTGTCCCTTTAAAATTGCTTGTGCGTCAATAAATTCTTGTAAAATTTCTTGCTCTTTAAGGCTCATAAGTCTGAAATATGTATTTATATGTTATAAGTAACTAAGTTAATTAACTGTAAGCAAAATATGCAAGACAAAAATTCCTACATAAATTCTGCAAAAAACACGATTAAAACAGAAATTGAAGGATTAAACGCCTTATTAGACTTTTTTGGTGACGATTACATAAGAGCAATTGACCTTATCCTAAATTGTAAAGGCCGAATCGTAATTAGCGGCATGGGAAAATCTGGCCATATTGGAAACAAAATTGCAGCAACTCTTGCTTCAACCGGCACTCCAGCATTTTTCATTCACCCCGGCGAAGCTAGTCACGGTGACCTCGGAATGATCACAAAAGATGATGTCGTGATCTTACTTTCAAACTCCGGAGAAACAAAAGAATTAAAAGACATTATATATTACTGCAAAAGATTCGAAATACCAATCATTGGAATTATCAGAAGAAAACAATCAGAACTAACAACTCAAAGTAGCGTAGCGTTAGTTCTTCCTGCAATAGCTGAAGCAAATGGAGTAAACGCACCAACTACATCAACCACAATGATGTTAGCACTTGGTGACGCAATAGCAGTCAGCCTAATTGATGCTCATAAATTCAATAAAAGCCAATTTGGAGTTTTCCATCCAGGTGGAAAGCTAGGATCAAATTTCTTAAAAGTTTCAGAATTAATGAGAAAAGACTCTCAAATACCTTTAGTAAAAGAAGATCAGAAAATGTCAGTTGTACTAATAGAAATGACTTCCAAACATCTAGGCTGCACTGGAGTGACAAACAACAATAATAAAATAATAGGAATTATAACTGACGGCGATCTTAGAAGGCATTTAGACCAAAACTTCCTAGATAACACAGCCAAAGAGATAATGACGAAAGATCCTCTATCAATCTCACCAACTACCCTAGCCGTGGAAGCAATAACAATCATGAACAAACATTCAATAACCAGTATATTTGTTCTCGATGACAATAAAAACCCGGTTGGAATACTTCACCTACAAGACTGCCTAAGATCTGGCGTAGTTTAAAATAGGAGGGGGTCATACCCCTAGGGGTCTGACCCCTTTTCTTTTTACCCTATTAAAACCAGAATTGCAGTCTCGTCATAAGATATTGAGGATTATCATTTGTGATTGGTGATCCCTCTAAGTCACTATAAATATAGTTTAGCATTAACTTCACATTCTTATTCACATAGTAATTTACTCCTAAGTCATAAGAATTCACCTTCCCGCCCCTAATGTCTCTATGATTCAAACCAACTTTCGAATATCTCGCTACCAACTCAATCGCACCTTCTTTATTAACGATATCATTTGGGCCACCAGCCTTAAGGTCATATTGATATTTATGACCAGTAACGAAATAAGATGCTAAAATATAACTACTTTCAAAATCCAAATTACTAGTTTTCCTATCAACTAAAGTTTTAAAATACTCTCCTATCACTGAGAAAGGACCTTTTTGATATCTAATTTCTAAACCATAATTTTGATAATCATTAACTTCATTAATAAAACCACTATCTAAAGGACTAGCCTTAATGACCTTAGCGTTACCTATAGTTTTATATCTTAAACCTCTATTTTGCGATTGTTGGTTTCGATAAGAAGAATTAAAACCCAAATGCAAATTATGATATTTTTCCTCATCATTAAAAACTAAACCATAAACTCTACCGCTAACACTTTCTCCCTTATCAACAAGTTTAGCATTATCACCTACCCCAGATCCAAAAACACCAATTTTAGCAGCAATTGCGCTTTGATAATAATTATAAGAAACCCCTAACCTTCTTAATTTTCTAAATGTTGAAAAAGCATCACTTCTTTCAATGAATGGGCTAATCAAATTGATTGTATTTGCATCAACTCCGTTATTTTCAATTAAATGCCCCATTATAATTTCTGAATTTTTAATTCCGTTATAACCAACAAAAACATCCACTAAATTAATATCTTCATCCTCAAAAGCGAATAACCCTCTATAAAACCAATCATCATTAAATTTACCACTAGTTCCCAACCAAGCTCTTCTAATTGCTGTCTCATCTTTTAACTTGGAATTTTTACCCTTGATAACATTGCCAGAATCAATCATCAACCGGCCATCAATATTTAGTTTCTTATAAACATCATCTAAATAATCACTATTAGCGAAAGAATCTCCGGCACAAAAAAACACAGCAAAAACCAGAACTAAAAAAAACTTAACCACTTTATGAAGAATTTTGTTTAAAAATTATCTTTCCTGTTTTATAACAAGGAGCTCTTATACCAATTCAAATTTGGTATAGCCAACTCTATTAAATTATAGAGTTAGCTATCCTAACATAGGATCATAAATTAACTAACTACTATGAATAACGCAATATACTTTTCTTACCTAGCTTCTTCAATATTATTTATCCTATCACTATACGGACTGTCGTCTCCAAAGACCTCACGAATAGGAAATTACTTTGGAATGAGTGGAATGTTATTAGCAATAATAACAACTTTACTGCTACCAAATGTCCATAACTTAAAATTAATATTATCAGCGATAGCACTTGGCGGACTAATCGGCTTTGTAATAGCCAAAAAAGTTAAAATGACCGGCATGCCACAATTAGTTGCAGCATTTCACTCTCTAGTTGGTTTGGCTGCAGTACTTATAGCCATCAGTGCTTTATGGCTTCCAGAATCATTTGGAATTATTGAAAATGGCAAAATAAAACTTGGTAGCCTAATCGAAATGGGCCTTGGAGTTCTTATAGGTGCCATAACCTTCACAGGATCTATAGTTGCCTTCCTTAAGCTAAACGGCAATATGAAATCAAAGTTCACCCTATTTAAGAATCCAAAAATTGTCTCGCAAATAACAGCTATCACAACAATTTCTCTATTATTTGCCTTTTTCTACTTCGGTACAAAAGACATATTCATTTATCTAACTATCGCCTCTTTAGCATTAGGTTTTATCTTAATCGCTCCAGTTGGTGGAGCAGATATGCCAGTAGTAGTTTCTATGCTTAACTCTTATTCTGGTTGGGCAGCTAGTGGAATCGGTTTTACCTTAGCTAACCCGCTTCTAATCATCACAGGTGCATTAGTTGGATCATCTGGTGCTATTCTAAGCTACATCATGTGTAAAGCCATGAATAGGTCTCTAATTAGTGTTATCTTTAGCAGTCTAAATGAAAAACCAGCTAGTGCAGCATCCGAAGAAGAAGATGACCGCGTAGTAAAACAAGGCAGCGCTGAAGATGCAGGATTTATGATGAAAGGCTCTGAAACAGTAATAATAGTTCCGGGCTACGGAATGGCAGTTGCTGGTGCACAACACGCCATCGCTGAAATGACCAACATCCTAGAAGAAGCAGGAGTTAATGTAAAATTCGCTATCCACCCGGTAGCAGGAAGAATGCCAGGGCATATGAATGTTTTATTAGCAGAAGCTAATATCGACTACGAAAAAGTTTATGAATTAGAAGACATTAATAGTGAATTTAGATCAACAGACATAGTTCTAGTAGTTGGCGCAAATGACGTAACTAACCCTTCAGCAAAAACAGACAGAGACAGCCCAATATATGGAATGCCTATTTTAGACGTAGCTGACGCAGGAACAGTATTCTTCATAAAAAGATCAATGTCCGCTGGATATGCCGGCGTACAAAATGAATTATTTTTCAGAGACAACACAATGATGATATTTGGTGACGCTAAAAAAGTCGTCGAAAACATCGTAAAATCACTAGACTAAACATGGCAACAAACGCAAATTCGATAAGAGTTGGAAACGTAATTGAATATCAAAACCAACTATGGAAAGTCCTAAAAAGAGACCACGTAAAACCTGGAAAAGGTGGAGCTTACGTCCAAATCGAAATGAAAAATATCGTTACTGGGAATAAAACCAATAACCGTTATAATTCTACCGTAGATGTTGATATTGCCTATGTAGAAACCAAAAGCTTCCAATTCCAATATTTTGACCAAGATAACCTAATGGCAATGGATATGGAAAGTTTCGAAAGCTTTGAATTTAATAAAAGTCTAGTCGGTGATGCACTACCATTTCTAACTGAAGAAATGGACATAAAAGTTGAATATTGTAACGACAATCCAATATCTATATCTCTGCCAGAGCATGTAAATACAGTGATTTCAGAAACAGAGCCAACGGTAAAAGGCCAAACAGCGGCCTCATCATATAAACCAGCAATCTTAGCAAATGGAGCCAGAGTTATGGTTCCTCCATTTTTAAGTCCTGGTGAAGAAATAATCATTAGAACAGAAGACTTTACTTACGTTAGCAGAGTAAAAAAATAATTAATCACACTCATAAAATGGCAGACACTACATTCATAAAAATGAACGCCGCTGGCAATGATTTTATTATCTTCGATTTTAGAAATAACAATACAACATCACTTAACACTACCCAAATACAAAAGATATCTCACAGGAACAATATTGGATGTGATCAACTAATCATTTTAAAAGATGACCAAGAAACTGATTGTTTCATGGAAATATACAACCCTGATGGATCATCCTCTAGCGCATGTGGCAACGCCACAAGATGTGTAGGAAGTATATTGCTAGAAGAAGATAGCAGCAACGACCTTGTAAAGATTAGAACGCATAGCTCAACATTAATTTGCGAAAGACAACCAAATTCTGAGGTTAGCGTCAATATGGGCAAACCAAAATTCGAAAGCCATGAAATACCAATGTCAAAAGAAATTAGCACTCAAGGATTTAACTTACTTGGTTATGATTTCTATGCACTAAATATTGGTAACCCTCACATTGTGACCTTCATAGACAAAAAAATCTATGATGAAGTATTCGTCAATCTTGGCCCGACTCTAGAAAAGCATGAGTTATTTCCAGAGAAAACCAACGTAGAATTCGCCAATATCCTCAGTGACGATCTAATAGAAGCCAGGGTTTATGAAAGAGGCGCCGGTGAAACATTGTCCTGCGGCAGTGGAGCCTGTGCAATTGGAACTTTGGCAATTAAAAATAAATTCATAAAATCAAGATCAACCACAATCAGATTTAAAGGCGGAGACATAAAAATCGAACTTAAAAAAGATGGCTCTGTCATCATGACAGGCGGTTATAATAAAATATTTTCAGGAAACATCGATGCGAATTTTCTTAATTAGTTTCCTACTATTATTCATCACTACAAACTCTGTACTCGCCCTAAGAGTTGAAGAAAAACTCCCAGCTAAACAGGAAGATCGTGCAATTAACCTATTCCTAAAAGTAAGGTGCTTAGTCTGTAACGGCCAAGTAATAGAAAACTCCGACGCTGACTTCGCTTTTGAGATGCGCAAATTAATCAGAAAAAAAATAACTCAAGGAACTACCGATCAAGAAATAAGAAACTACCTAACAACAAATTTTGGTGAAGAAATACTAACCGACCTAGATTCAAAAAAAGAAAATTACATCCTATTCCTAGCACCATTATTCTTCTCTCTAACCTTAGGAATAATATTGATAAGACAAAGAAAGAAATAGGATCCAAGGAATTTTGTCTGGACCATTGTTCGTTGATTAAATTGTGAATTTAGTAGATAGATTATTTATGTAACACTGGATTGCTACGCCCTGATAAATCAGGGCTCTCAATTACGTGATTCTATTTTCGTCATCGCAAGAAAAAGATATAGCCCGACATGACGATACTGGAGGGTCGGGGGCTGACCCCGACCCAATGTTCATTATTTAACTTCTCTTCCAAATAGATCCGCCACCAGAAATATCTTCAATCAAAATACCCTGTTCTAGTAATTCACCTCTAATCTTATCAGCCAAAGCATAATCCTTATTTTTCTTAGCTTCTACCCTCTCTTCTACTTTCTTATCTATTTCACTAGAGTATTCATCATCAACTTCTTCAAATCTTTCCATATCAATAAAACCCAAGAAATTTAGTGTTTTAACGAACTCTAATCTTTTTTCCTCATCACCACTTGATTTGACATTTTTAACTTCTTCATGCAAATCAGCCAATGCTTTTGAAATATTCAAATCATCAGTCAAAGAGTTTATCACCTTTAAATAAATACTATTGCTATCATATTGAGATAAATCTTCTTTAACCGTCTCAGATAAAAACGATTCTAAATCTCCCTCTTTTACAACTGCATTAAATTTTTCAATTGTCTTCTTAGCATCTTCCAAACCTTTTTGGTTGAAGTCCAAAGGCTTTCTATAGTGACTAGACAATAGCATAAATCTAATAACCACACCCTTCTCGCCTTTTTCTAAAAGATCATTCACCGTTACAAAATTTTTCAAAGACTTACTCATCTTCTCACCATTTACGGTCAAAAACCCGTTATGTATCCAATAATTTGCGTAGTTAGAACCTTTGTTTGAACAAATACTCTGCGCGATCTCATTTTCGTGATGGGGAAATTGCAAATCAGCTCCGCCACCATGGATATCGAAGTTCTTACCTAGGTATTTTGTCGACATTGCTGAGCATTCAATATGCCATCCTGGTCTTCCAAGATTGCTGCCACCAAATTCCCAAGGGCTTTCAAACTTACTAGATTCGTCATCATTAACACTTGAAGGTTTCCAAAGCACAAAATCCAAAGGATCTTTCTTATAATTAGCAACCTCAACTCTGGCCCCGGATATCATTTCATCTAATTTTCTATTGGATAGTTTTCCATACTCAGCAAAAGAGTTAACATCAAATAATACATGTCCCTCGCTCACATAAGCATGTCCAGACTCAATCAAATTCTCAATCATCAAAATCATCTCTTTAATATGATCTGTAGCTTTTGGCTCTTTAGTTGGCAATAATACATTAAGCTTTGCCATATCATCTCTAAACAAGTCAATTATCTTATTTGTCAGCTCATTAATTGAAATACCCTGTTCCTTAGCAGCCTTATTTATCTTATCATCGACATCAGTAATATTTCTTACATAGGTGACTTTATCAAACAAAGCTAAAAATAAACGAAAGAACAAATCATAGATAACTATTGATCTAGCATTTCCTATATGAGGTCTATCATAGACTGTTGGCCCACAGACATAGAGCTTCATGTGAGACTCATCAATAGTTTTTATGTCTTCTAACTTATTATTAATCGTATTAAAAAAACGCATTCGTGGCTTCATACTAACTATAAATTTAATTCTTTTATTATCTTATTTCTTACATAATTCTTCGACTTAACGCCTGAAAAACTAGCTACCACTTCTCTATCAACAGAGAAAAGTACCGTGTAGGGTATTCTTTTATTATATCTCACGCCTTTCTTTCTTAAGAAATCCATAAATCCTTCTTTCGAATATAAATATTTTGGCTCAAAATACAAATCTCCATATTTATTCAAAAACTCATTAAGATCTCTTGAAGATATATCCTTATCAATTGATATCGCCAACACTTTTAGATCTGTATTTTGAAACTCCCTAGCCAAATCATTGATTACCGGGGTATATTTTCTACAAGTAGAACACCATGTAGTATAAATATACAATAAAACGGGTCTTGTAGATAAATTATCAAATTCATCATTTAAATTATCAGTACTTACAGCCTTAGCAATTTCATTATTATAAGTGATATTTCGTGATTGAGGGATCAATACATCAGCTTGGGCGACATTATCAACGAAATAATTCCACACTAACATTCCAGCAACACTTCCAGCGATTATAACCAAAAATAACATTCTTTTTGCCTCAATAGTTTTTTTAAATATTATTTTCATCTTTGGTAAAAACTTTTCATCAAAATTTTTCTTAATTTTTTGAATTTTAGTTTTTCTTTTAAAGGGAATAATTTTATTATTCATTTTATTATTTCACTATATAGTTTACACACCATTAATTTAATAAAAAGAATCAAAGATGCTATTAAAAATTAAGAATCTAAGACTAAAAACCATCATCGGAATATATGACTGGGAACAAGATCTACCAAGAGACATAAATATTAACGCTGAGATAGAATTGACTAGTGATAATATACTTGAAAGTAATAATCTTGATGACTCTCTAGACTATGGAGAAATAGTAAATAAAATTAAAGAATTCACCAACCAAAAATTTTCTTTAGTAGAAAACTTTACAAATGAAGTCGCCGACATAATTATGTCATATGACAATGTCAAAAGCACAAAAGTTGAAGTAGATAAAATAGGTTCAATAAAAGACCTAGAATCCTTTAGCGTAGTAATAAAAAGAGAAAAATAATGGATCAAAATACCCAGCAGATTTTAAAGAGATTCAAGTCTCACCTAAAAATAAAACAATATCTAACCGTATTTTGCTATATCTCCATAGCCTTCGGTTTTTTTATCTACATATTCTACGCTGCTAAACAAGGAAAAACTGTTAAGATAGTTACCGACTACAAAGAAAAGAAAGAAAACTACCAAACAGAAAAAATCATGACAAACCCAAAGATCAACTATCAATATAATAAAGAACAAGTCTATCACATAGAAGCTAAAAAGGCATTTCATAAAAACAACTCAGAAGCAAATTTCTACGAAGTCTCAGCAGTAGGAGAATTAGGAACGATAACAGCCGGAGAATTAAATGTTGATGAAGAAGGAAACAGATTAATATTCACTGATAAGCCAGTTCTAATTCTGAACAAAACTCACAGAAAATGATCTAAACACTGAGGCTAGTTTGAGAGTTAGTTTAGGCAGTAGATAGAAGCTGCTACCAGAATAATTTGGCATAATTAAAAACTACTTCTTTCTTCTTCTAAAGAAAGCCGGGACGTTAAGGATATCATCATCAACGCTACCCTCATCATCTTGATCATCATCAAAAATTGTAGAATTAAAGAACTTACCTCTTTTTTCTTCAAAATCTGCTTTTTTCTGCGGAATAATATGTTTTTTTGACTCATTCTCAAGAACTATCTTTTCAGCTTTCTCGATAGATTGTTCGCTTTGTGGCCTAACATACAAATCTTCAGCTTGTGTGTTCTTCTCATCATTTTCAGACTGATCCTGCGTTTTAGTATTCATAAAACTGAATAAGCTAAATCCTGAAGCATCTTTTTTACCTTCTTCTTGCGCTTTCACAACATTCTCTTCAGTGATATAAGGAATCTCAACAGTTTTTGCCTGTATTTCTTCTTTTATTTCTGCAACTTCAGGCTCTTCAACTTCTTTAACTTTTTTATCTCTTCTAGAAAATAATGATTTTCTTTCCTTCTTTACTTTATCTTCTTTAACAGGCTCTTCTTGTCTATTATTAGAGTTCATAATTTCTATACCCAAATCTTGAGGCACATCTTCGCCTACAACTACAGATTTACCTGGATCAAAGAAACCTTCACTCTTATTAATCACATTAGATTCTTCTGAATCACTATCAACATTGAACCTCTTTGGCTCATATAAAGTTGATGATTCTTCCTCTTCTCTAGTGTTTCCAAATTCTTCAGAATCAATTCCTGTAGCAACAACAGATATTCTTATCTTGCCTTTCATATTTTCATTAAATGCCGATCCAAAGATAATATTGGCATTAGAGTCAACTTCTTTCTTAATGGCATTTACAGCCATATCAGCTTCAAATAATGTCATATCAGGGCCGCCAGTCATGTTAACCAACACGCCTTTTGCTCCGCTAATTGAAATATCATCCAAAAGTGGATTAGATATAGCAGCTTCACAAGCAGCAATCGCCCTATTTTCTCCTTCAGCTTCTCCAGTACCCATCATTGCTTTACCCATCTTAGTCATGATGGTTCTGATATCAGCAAAATCTAGATTAACCAATCCAGGCATTGTAATTAAATCTGTAACTCCTCTAACTCCGGCGTGCAATACATCATCGGCCATTTTAAATGCTGATTCAAAAGTAGTATTTTCATTGGCTATTCTAAATAGATTCTGATTTGGGATTACGATTAATGTATCAACATATTTTTTTAACTCCTCAATACCTTCTTCAGCCGTTTGCATTCTGTATTTTCCTTCAAAATGAAATGGCTTAGTAACAACACCAACTGTCAAAATATCTCTTTCTCTGGCGAGCCTTGCAATAACAGGTGCAGCTCCAGTTCCAGTTCCTCCACCCATACCAGCAGCAATAAATACCATATTGCAACCATCAAGGTATCTTTGTATATCTTCTACATTTTCTTCAGCAGCGGCTCTACCTCTATCAGGAAAGGAGCCAGCTCCTAAACCTTTCGTGATTTCTAATCCAAGTTGAATTGTATTTTTTGCAGCTGAGTTTTCTAAAGATTGTGAGTCTGTATTTGCACCAACAAATTCCACTCCCTCAAGATTGGATTTAATCATATTGTTTATAGCATTTCCACCAGCACCACCAACACCAAATATGATTATTTTTGGCTTTAAATTTTCTGGATTTTCAATATCAAGTTTTAGAGAAGACATATTATCAAATTCTTTAGTTTATAACCTTTGTAATAAGGTTTTTTAACTACCTATTTCAAAGAGTTCAAGAGATCATTTACAATTTTTTTATCTTGGCTAATTAATGTCGCCTTAATAATCTCATCTTCTAAATTAATATTTAATTTATCAGCCTCTTTATCTTTTAGTAATTCAACAAAATTATAGACATTTTTAGAGTATAACTTGCTTGAATCTGCAGATACTAAGCTTGGGAAATTCTCATGACCGATGATCTTAACGCCTTTAACGTCAACAACCTGACCTTTCTTAGTCAATTCACAGTTTCCACCATTAACAGCTGCTAAATCAACGATAACTGAACCAGGCTTCATTAAAGAAACCATTTCTTTAGAAATTAAAATTGGAGCCTTTCTTCCAGGAATCAACGCAGTAGCAATAACCACATCTTGCTTTTTAATAGTTTCTTTCAAAAGCTCTTGTTGTTTAGCCTTATATTCGTCACTCATTTCTTTAGCGTAAACACCGTCATTTGCTTCATCGCTTTTAACTTCAATAAATTTACCACCTAAACTCTCAACTTGTTCTTTTGCAGCTGTTCTAACATCAAATGCACTTACAACGCTACCAAGTCTCTTAGCAGTCGCGATTGCTTGTAGCCCAGCAACACCAGCTCCCAATATCAAGAACTTAGCCGCGGTAACAGTTCCAGCAGCTGTCATCATCATCGGGATTGCCTTTGGTAACAGATAGGCGGCCTCTAATACTGAGACATATCCAGCTAGATTACTTTGTGACGATAAAACATCCATTGATTGTCCTCTTGTGATACGCGGCATAAATTCCATGGAAAAAAGTGTTATGTCGTTTTTAGCTATTTTGGCTAATTCATCTTTTTGGAAATATGGGTTTAGCATTGAGATAAAAGCTAGGCCTTTTTTTGCTTTGGAGAAATCTAGATTGTCTATTCTTTGGACTGACACTACAACGTCTACGTCAGGTAAAACTTTATTTACATCATCAATGATTTTTGCACCGCATTCTTCATAGTCCTTATCTAAAATCGCCGAACCTATCCCGGCTCCTTTTTCTACAAGGATTTCAAAACCTAGTTTTTCGTATTTTTTTACTAAGTCGGTTGTGAAAGCTACTCGTTTTTCATTTTTGTTTGTTTCTTTTAGGACTAGGAGTTTCATGTTCTTTTATTTAATTTTTTATAAACTTAGTTTGGCTTAACCAACCCTCCTTCGCCAAGGCTACGGCGGGCATCAGTTTTTCTAAACTTACTTCGCTCGTTAAGGAAAACTAGATGGAGCGTAGGCTGGTGCGGTCGAGAAGAGTTGAACTTCCACGGGGTCTTAACCCCACAACGACCTCAACGTTGCGCGTCTACCGTTCCGCCACGACCGCATATACTTATTGGCTCAATAATGGCTTTAATCTATTTAAAGCAACTATAAAGATCGACAAATCTTGATCCGGATTTGATTTTAAATCCACAATAAATTTGTCGTAACGCTTAACCATAAGCTGCATTTTGCAAATCCATTGTTCAACAGATTCAACACTGCAAACACTCTTTTCTTTGCAATTGAAGTTTACAACTTCTTTTGCAATCTTTTGCTGGCAGCTATAAAGATCATCCAAGATAGACCCATGAGATAGTTTCTGCCAGTGGTTAATTGTTTCTAATTGAGTAACTTTTCCTCTTAACCATTTAAGTGAGAATCTGTTGCCTACTTCATAATATATTCTTGCGATAACTTCAATATCCATCTTAGTTTCAAAAGAAATCTGAGCTATATCAAAAGCAGATGAAGCGGGTTCAAAAGCAGCGATTTTACTCGCTATTTTCTTATCTACCTTTTTAGCTGAATAAAATTCAACTTTTCTTTCAAATGACTCTTTTGAATTTCTACCTAAAACTTTAGGAAATACTTTAGACAAATTATCTGCAATTTTTCTAAATTTCTCAACCGAGACAGTAATCGAAGATTTTGTATTATTTCTCAATAACCATACGATAGATCTTTCAATCAACTTATTAGCACTTAAGAACATTTGCATCTGTATTTCTGGATCGATTTTACCATCAAGATTTTCTATTTCCTGCCAATTTTCTCTTAATCTAAATGAATCTGACGCTACAATGAAGTTCTTAACAACTTCGATAGAACCAAAACCTGTATCTCTAGATATTTGACTAATAAAGCTAATTCCGGCCCTATTAACAACGAAGTTTGTAATTTGCGTCGCGATGATTTCCTTTTTCAGCTGATGGTTTTTAATTTCTTTTAAAAACTTCTTCTGCATTAATTTCGGGAAATAAGTAATTAACTCATTTTCAAAGTAAGAATCTTTTACCAATTCCGAATCAAGAATTTTAATATATAAATCCATCTTAGCATATGAAAGTAGCACACATAATTCTGGTTTTGTTAAACTAGTCTTATTTGCTTTTCTATTTTCGAATTCTTTCTTTGATGGCAAGAATTCTAATTCTCTATTAAGCAATCCAGACTTTTCTAACCTTTCAATAAATTGTGCTTGCTCACCAAGTAGTTCGTCTTTTTGATAACTAGCAATAGACACTGCTTGTGTTTGCAACCTATTGTCAGCGAGTACGAGATCCGACACTTCTTGTGTCATATCTTCAAGGACTTTATTTCTTTCTTTAACGCTTAAAGATTTACTTCTTATTGCATCATCCAAAGCAATTTTGATATTTACTTCATGATCCGAACAATCAACTCCTGCAGAGTTGTCCATCGCGTCAGTATTAATTGCAACACCATTTAAAGCGCCTTCAATTCTTCCTTTTTGTGTTAGTCCTAAATTTCCACCCTCGCCTACAACTCTACATCTAAGATCGCTACCATTGATCCTTAAAATGTCATTGGCTCTATCTCCAACTTCTAAGTTTGATTCCGACTCTGACTTCACATATGTACCAATACCGCCATTCCATAATAGATCAACAGGTGATTTTAATATTGCTTGTATAAGTGCAGTAGGACTTAGGTCAGAATCTTGGATATCTAAAACTTCTCTCATTTCTGGAGAAATCTTTATTGATTTCGAGCTTCTAGAGAAAATTCCTCCACCTTTAGCAATTAACTTCTTGTCATAGTCTTCCCAAGATGATCTCGGTAAGTTAAACATTCTTTGTCTTTCCTTAAATGACTTCGCCGAATCTGGATTTGGATCCAAGAAAATATGCATATGGTTAAAAGCAGCAACTAGACGAATATGCTTTGATAATAACATACCATTACCAAATACGTCTCCTCCCATGTCACCAACACCTACACAAGTAAAGTCTTTAGTTTGAGTGTTGTGACCTTCCTCAGCAAAATGCCTTTTAACAGATACCCAAGTACCTTTAGCTGTGATACCCATTTTTTTATGGTCATAGCCAACGGAACCGCCAGACGCGAAAGCGTCACCTAACCAAAAATCATATTCATTTGAAATAGAATTGGCAATGTCTGAAAAAGTAGCCGTGCCTTTATCAGCTGCTACAACTAAGTAAGGATCTGCTCCATCATACATAACAACATCTTTGGGATGTTTGATCTCTGAATCAACAATATTGTCAGTAACGTCTAAAAGACCTCTTAAGAATGTTTTATAAGATTCTATCCCTTTTTCTTGGACTTCTTCTCTTGCTAAACCAGTCAAATCTGATGTCACAACAAAACAGCCTTTTGACCCTACAGGAACAATAACTGCGTTTTTTGTCATTTGCGCTTTAACTAAACCTAAAACTTCTGTTCTAAAGTCATCAAATCTATCAGACCAACGAAGACCTCCCCTAGCAACTTTTCCACCTCTTAAGTGAGTTGCTTGAACATTTGCAGAATAAACGAATATCTCGGCGTACGGAACCGGCAATGGCATATTGGGAACTTTGGTACAATCAAATTTAAAAGACATATAGCCTTTAAACCCAGCATCTTCATTCTCTTTGAAGTAGTTAGTTCTTAGAGTAGCTTTAATAGTACCAAATAACCTTCTGATTATTGTATCCTCAGTTAAATCCTCAACATTAACTAATTTATCTTCAATAATATCTGATAATTTATCGATTTCCTGATCTCTTTGCTCAATCTTTAATTTTTTCTTAGGATCAAATTTAGTTTCAAACATTTCTATAATTATCTTGGTAATATCTTGGTGTTTAACCAAAATACTAGCCAAATAAGAATTTTCATATCTCATTCCAATTTGATATAAATATCTGAAATAAGCATGAAGCATGAAAATTTGTTTCCATGAAAGATCTACACCAACTACTAGTCTATTCAAAAATCCGACCTTCAAAATATCTTTCCATACTAGGCTAACATTTTCTTCAAAATTCCGCTTAATGTCTTCGTTAAATTTATGTCCATATTTACTTAGATTTAAGCTAAAATAGTGAACCCATACATCTCTCTTAAGGCCATTTAGTTTTTCATCATCAACATTTACAACGTAAGTATGTTCCTTAATAACGTTAAAACCATAACTTTCTAGAATTGGCATTATTTGCGAAAGTATAATCTCTTTTTCTGGAGAATAGATCTTCAATTCAGCGATATCTTCTGACAAAATTTTAGAAGACTTATATAAGTTAAAAATTGTTTCAGTTTTGCTTATACATTCTTCAATATATTCGATGTCATGAGTTGCCTGCAAAGAGTTAAATCTATTTTTATAACTTATAGAAAATGCATTTTTATATCTGGCAAATAATGATATTTTTTTACTATTATCAAACTTATCTTTTAACTCTTCATGAAGAGCATCACACCAATCCACAGTCATTTGAGAAATCTCATTCTCGATAGTTAAAGGATTAACTTGTGGAATTTCATTATTTGTTCTAATGATAACGTAAATTCTTACTAAGTTAGAATCATTAGTTTCAATATAATAATCAGCTATCTCGGCTCTGTATATTTCAGATAAATAAGAACAGATTTTATTTCTTAATTCTGAATTATGCTTGAGTCTTGGAACATAAATTAAACAAGTTACGAATCTGTCATATTTATCTGTTCTAGCAAAAAACCTTACTTGTGATCTTCCTGCAATAGCAACAATACCAGTTGAGTTTTTAAGTAAGTCGCTATGTGAAATTTGAAATAATTCACCTCTTGGATAAAACTCCAAAATAGACATTAAATCTTTATGATCATGGCTTCCTTTGATATATCCTGAACTTTCAATTACTTCTTTAACCTTATGCCTAATTAACGGAATATTTTGTGTAGGACCCTTATAAGCAGACGAGGTAAACAAGCCGACTATTCTGATTTCACCAACTACTTCACCATTTTTAGAAATCTTTTGAACTCTAATTCTCTCAGCATTTGCAATTCTATGAATTTTAGAACGATATCTCGACTTTAATATCTCAATAACGTAAGGATTTTTAACAGTCTCAGTTACTTCTTGATATGACGTGTTTAGCACATTTGGTCTCATATCATCATGCTCTGAGTTAAAGATACCAAAACTAGCTCCCTTTACTTCTTTAAGATGATACTCACCTTTTAAAGTCTTCTTTACATCGAATTCTTTTGCACCAAGTATAATCAAATTACCGTCAATTACCCAAGAGATAAATTCTTTAATTTCTTCAATATTATTAACTATTTTACTAGCATTAATCAATCCATCTTGCGCCTTTTTTGCTAAAGCAACCATATCTTTAAAGTCACTAACAACTAACCTAACAGAGCCAAGTATCTTAACTATGTTCTCTTTTATTAAATCAATCTCGGTTTTAGATTCTATCTTCTCAATGTGAATCTGAGTAACTGATTCTTTCCTAGATGACTTATCTTGAGTAAAAGCAGAGATGTAACCAGATTTATCTCTTTTTAACTCATATATAGGGTGGATAACTTTATGAATATTGATGCCATGAGCATCAAGAAAACCTATGGTTGAATCAAGCAAGAATGGCATATCATCATTTACAATATCGATAATTGTATACTTACTTTCAAAACCAGAAGATTTCTTATCAGGGTTAGTTATTCTAATTTGAGCTTCTTTTCCTTTTCTAACATTGAAAAAATCAAAACTGGATAAAGCTAAATTATATAATCCTCTAGCATCATCACCTTGAAAGTCATGACTGCTATTATCTGGGAAGAATGTCTTGAGAAAATCACTAAATAATTTCTCGTCTAAGTTTTTTGGAAACTTATTTGAATTAATTTCGATATTTGCAATTTCTGCAATTTCCCTAATTAGCTTTTTTATTTCGCTCATAACTCCAGATTTCGGTTATTTATTTTTTAATAATTACTTCGCAACCAATATAATGACCATTTGCATGCCTTCCATTTTTGGCGTCATCTCAGGCTTAGCATATTCTTCAACTACCAATAAAATATCATCCATCATCGTCACCGCAAGACCACGGTGAGTGATTTCACGACCTTTCATTCTGATGCTGACTTTTACTTTATGTCCTTTTTCGATGAAACCTTTTGTGCGACGCAACTTAGTATCGAAGTCTCCTTTTCCGATATTAATGGTCATTTTAATTTCTTTAACTTCTACTTGCTTCTGCTTCTTTTTTGCTCCAGCAGTTTTTTTCTGCATCTCGTATTTCATCTTACCAACACTGGCTATTCTACATACCGGGGGTTTAGCATTAGGGGACACTTCTACAAGATCAAAATTAGCATTTTTTGCTTTTTGAACTCCATCTTCAACAGACATAACACCAAGCATTTCACCGTTTTGATCTATCACTCTTACTTCCGCGGATCGTATTTCTTGGTTAATTCTAAAAAAATTGTTATTCTTTCTTTTAGAGTAGTTCTGTTTTGAAGGTCTCACTAAGTTTATAAATTATTAAAAATTCCCCTAAGCACAATTGCCTCTAGGGTGGGACGGTATCACAATGATACAATCTAAAGATATTGACATAATAGAAAGTCCAAAGCTAATTTTCAAGACATGAAATCACGTTTGTGACTATATTTAAAAAATCTATTTACCTCAATAAAATCAAAGTGGCGACTATATTTTTGTAAATGATTATTTTTTGCAATAAAAATATTTGCTGCCCTCTTAATTCTTTCCATTTGTTTCACTGATAGGATTTGCTCGATATTAGTTTTTTTTCTCCGAGCCTTAACTTCAATGAAGATTATTTTATTTGATTTCTTAGCGATTATATCAATCTCTCCGCACTTGGTTTTATATCTTTGTGCTAGTATCTTGTAAAAGCGAAATCTCAAAGAGATCACAACTATCTTTTCTGCTAATAATCCGTATTGGTATGGTGTCATCATGGTGTTTTTTTTGGGCATGAACATTAGGTCGGGGGTACAACCCCCGACCTGCCGCGCTACTGTCCCTGATTTAGGGCGGGTCGGGGGTTGCTCCCCCGACCCATTATTCATAGTACTATTCCTTCAATTCCAACGCCATCTTATAAATCTCCTTCCTGCTTATCCCAAACAATTTAGACAAGTTCTGCGACGTCTCTTTAGGAGAACCAGTTTCTTTCAAATCCTGTTTCACAAACTTAACTAGATCATTCGCATCAATTCTAGAATCCAATTTATCTGATCTTTCAACCAAAATGACGAACTCTCCTCTTTGTTTTATGCTGCCACCCTTCATCAACTCAATAAGCTTAGAAACTTTGTCTGAGACAATCTCCTCATGCAACTTTGTCAATTCTCTAGCTATGCAAACTTTCCTGTCACCTAAAACCTCAAGAATTAACTCCAAACTCTTCAAAACCCTATTTGGCGACTCATAAAACGCAAAAGTCACGTCTCCTGGAACTTTTTTAACGACACCTTCTTTTTGACCTTTTGCGCTCGGCAAAAAACCTAAAAACATGAAACTATCCGTTGCAATACCACTTGCACAAATAGCTGTAGTCAAAGCGCACGCTCCTGGAAGCGGAATAACTTTTTGTTTAAACTCTTCTTTCAAAAAACCAATTAATTTATAACCCGGATCAGAAATAACTGGCGTACCTGCATCGGACATTAAAGCTAAAGACTTGCCAGATAATAATTCATGCAAAATCTTCTTCCTGCTTTCAACTTTACTATTTTCATTATAAATAATAAATTTCTTCACCCCAATATTATATGACTTAAGTAACCTATTAGCGACCCTAGTGTCTTCGCAAATAACCATGTCGCATTGTTGTAAAATTCTCAGTGATCTAATTGTAATATCTTCCAAGTTACCAATAGGTGTCGGAACTATGTATAGCGCATTCTCGAGTGGTTCTTCTCGTGAATTTCCAACATCAAACTTAATTTGTGATTGATTATTTACTGCCATCTTCTTTACTGTATATATTAGTTAATTAACTCTGAGAGATATCCCCTCTTCATTGGTAGCACAAGAGCTAGCAATGTAGAAACTTAATTTTATTAAAAAATGAAGAAACTATTAATAATAATATCCTTATTCATCTCAAGTTGTCAAATAACCGGCGATCAAGATAGACCTTTAGCACAAATAGTAGACGGCAACCAAGATGGCAAATCATTAATTGCAACGCATGACCAATTCGAATCCAAAAACCTAAGACATATTGGTGACAGTAAGAAAAGAGTTAAAGTAGCCCTATTTCTACCATTTTCTGGCAAAAATAAAGAACTCGGCTGGGACATAGCCAACTCTGCTTTCATGTCACTATTTGATAATGACGATGACAGAAATATCGAATTAATATTAGTTGACACAAAAGGAGACCCCAAACAAGCAAAACAACTTTTTAGCCAAATCGTCTCTGATCAAATCAAAATTGTAATTGGGCCAATATTTAGCTCTGTAGCAAAAGAAATACAAGAAGACTCTATCAAAAATGATATTACCTTAATTTCATTCTCCAATAACCGCGAATTAATGACAAAAATCGAAGGAAATGGCGGTTTATTCCTAGCTGGAATGATGCCTGAAACTGAAATCGACGCGATTGTTGACTACACAATGAAACAAGACAAAACAAAATTCTCAATCCTGGCTCCTAGAACCCAATATGGTAACGTCATGGCTGCTATGTTCAGAAAAGTAGTAAAAGATAGAGACGGTGTCTTCATAACTTCAGAATTCTACACACCAAATGCAAAATCCTTAAACAGAGCTGTAAATAGAGTAATAAATGCTTTCGTAATCGACCCAGAAATCGAGATCAATAACGACACAGTAATCGAAGAAGAACAAAGAGAATATGCCGAAGTAATAATGATCCCTGAATCAGGAAAAGTCCTATCCAAAATAGTAGAGACTATTAAAAAACAAAATACCAAAGAAAGAGACTTCCAACTACTAGGCAGCAGCAACTGGGACGACATATCAACCCTAAATGACTACCGTCTTAGCGGCTCATGGTTCTCGGCTCCAGAAAATGACAAATTCAGAGAATTCGAAAAGAAATTCTACAAATACCACGACAAATTCCCCCCAAGAATCGCCTCAATTGCCTATGACCTAACATTAGCACTATCTGTAATAATAGAAGAAAATAACGGCAAAACAGTCAACTCCCAAGACCTAGTTAACTACGAAGACCACCCAAGAAACGGATTCAAAGGAATAGACGGCCTATTCAGGTTCCTACCCAATGGTTTAATTCAAAGAAATCTAGCAATTCTAGAAGTAGATAATGGTAAGTTCAGAACGCTAGAAGAAGCTGATGATAGATTTTTGAGATATTAAGATACTCAAATCCTTATTCTACCCATACAAGGAGTTTTGTCCCTTTTTCTTTTATATATAATATTCAATTTCGTAATCTCTCTTATCTAACTCCTTGCAGATCTCGGCTATAATTATAGCGCCATCTTTAACATCTTTAATGACTGTTGAATTAGCACATATTCTTGCGTTTTTACCAATGGTTATTGGGCCTAAAATGTTTGCTCCGGAGCCTATTATTACGCCATCTTTTATTGTTGGATGGCGTTTTATGTTTTGAGTACTGCGGCCACCCAATGTTACATTTTGATATATTAAGACGTTGTTCCCTATTTCTGTAGTTGTGCCAATTACAACGCCAAAGCCGTGATCTATAAATAAATTCTTGCCAATTTTTGCAGCGGGGTGGATTTCAATTCCGGTGATTATTCTAGAGATATGTGAAATTAATCTAGGTAGGATTGGAATTGATAATTTATATAAAAAATGGGCTATTTTGTGGCCAAAAATAGCGTTAATACCTGGGTAGCAGAGAATAATTTCTACATAACTTCTGGCCGTAGGATCCTTCTTTTTGATATTTTTCAACTTTTTTATTGTGACAAATTATAAATAATACCACAAGGCAGAAGTATAATTATTATTTTAGTTAATTAGTGAAAATACCTCGCATATTAGCTACTTACGAGATAGTCGAAGGCTCTTTTCTTAGATAGATTTATCGCTAAAGTTACTATGTCATTTAGAGAAAATTAAATAAAGCTGTCAGGTCACTTTTTCTGTACTATTATGGGTCAAGTCTCTTGTTTAAAGTATAAAAGAGTTGATAAGTTATACTTAACACAAGAATCTTAATCCCCTATTAATCCACACCCCACCGAAAATTATAAATCAATTCAGATAGATGTATGAGAATGGAAAATAATAAAAAAGATCTAGCTAGTGAATTAAAGAAATCACAGCAAAGAATTATTGAATTAGAAAATGAATGTAAACTGATGAAGGCAAAATTATATTCTTCTGAAGAACGATGTCTTTCTTGGTTAGAAAATTCACCAATTTGCACCAAAATAATAGATCTTGATTTTAATCTAAAATATATGAGTAGTGCCGGTGTAAATAGCCTTAATATCAGCGATATCACTCAATATTATGGTAAGACATATCCTTTAGACTTTTACCCTGAATCGTTCAAAGATCTTATGTCTGAAGCTTTAAATAAAGCTAAGAAGTCAGGTGAAGTTGTTACACAAGAGGGTTCTGTTAGGAATCTAGATGGAAAAGAATTAAGTTTTCACTCAACCATAGTGCCGATTAATGATGAAAGCGGTAAGCTTGATTATATTATGGCTGTGTCTATTGATACGACCAAGAGTAAAGAGTTAGAGCGTCAACTCCAGCAATCTCAAAAAATGGAGGCTATTGGAATATTAACTGGGGGTATTGCTCACGAATTTAATAACCTTCTCTCTCCTATTATTGGCTACACGGAAATCTTACTTAAGAATAAATCCGAGAATGACTCTGATAAGTCAGATCTTGAACAAATGCAATTAGCGGGCGCTAAGCAAAAACTCTTGTTCAACAAATGCTTGCATATGGCCGACAATCTATTTCGCAGAAAGAATCAATGCAACTTGATGTACTTGTTGATGAGGTATTAAAACTCATTCAAAATACGATTCCGTCAAATATTTCTGTCAAAAAAGAGGTGGAACTAGATTTACCTCAAATTTGGGGAATGCCTAATGAAATTCACCAAGTTCTTCTTAATCTCTGCATTAATGCTAGTGGCGCCATGAAAGATGGAGGCACATTAACCATCTCCTTAAAAAAGAATAACGATAGTTCTCAGAAAGGAGATCTTATTGTCCTAAGCGTTTGTGACACTGGAAAAGGAATAGAGTCAGATATTTTGGAACGTATTTTTGACCCATTTTTTACTACAAAAGAAATAGGAGAAGGTTCAGGGTTAGGATTATCAGTGGTCCAAGGCATTGTACAGCAGCATGGCGGAAATATTGAGGTTGATAGCCAAGTAGGAAAAGGTAGTGCATTTCATATTTATTTACCTGTATCACAAAAAGAAACAAAACTATTAACTAAAAAAACCAAATCTCTGTCTAAAGGAAATGGTAGAGTCTTATTGGTAGATGATTCAGATGTAGTTCTATTAGTGACTAAGCGTATGTTGGAGAATTTGGGATACAAAGTTACAGCATTTTTAGATTGCATAGAGGCATTGGAGGAATTTAGCAAATATCCTAAAAAATTCGACCTAGTAATAACTGACTATGGGATGCCACAGATGAACGGAAAACAAATGACCGAGAAGCTAAAAGAAATTAGCATTGATATTCCTGTTATTTTGTACACAGGATATGGTAATTTAGTGGCAAAAGCTGATGTCAGTTTATGGAAAATCAATGATTTATTAATCAAACCATGTAACCTCCAGACTCTTAGCGATACATTGGCTGGGGTCTTAAAAGACATTAAGATTAAGTGATTAGAAATTTTAAATTTTAAAAAGATTTTCCACCTAGGTGGAAAATCTTTTACCTAGAAAACAAAGGCTGCAGACGTCATCAGATTCCGACTACTTTTTCCTAAACATTATTGTTATCTCACTTATTTCAACGACAAAAATACCTAAAATACCTCCGCTAATTCACTCGAATTAGTAGTATATTCCTTCGACCTTTTATTAGATTGCATGGCCCAACTTCTCTTAATTCCTTGAGTAGCATAAAAGATTGAGCCTTTGCCGACTTTGACGTTTATTTCTTTCATCGCATCTTCGATTTTGCTATTTTTTTCATCTTTTTGTAGATCATTTGAGGCAAACAGACTTCCTTGAAAACTATCCTCATTTACTAGATCTAGTAACATAATTCCGGCTTTTTTGTAATTTAGATTCTCAATAAAGATTTCATCCATGATCTTTAATGCGCTTTGCAAAATAGTCTTTGTGATATTTGTTGGGGAGATGAAGGTTTTTGTTAGGCCACAATTATATTGTTTAGCATTTTGGTTAAATGGGTTGGTCTGGACAAAAACATGGATTGCTTTCGCCCTACTCTTTTGGTCATGTAGTTTTTCACAAGCCCGAATGGCGTAATTTGCTATTGCTTCTCGCATCTCGGTTTTGCTGGTTATTTTTCTGCCGAAAGACCTTGAGGTCATGATATTCTTCTTTTTTGTCACTTCCTGGATTTCAAGACATGATATTCCTCTTAATTCGTAGACTATTCTTTCTCCCACCACTCCCAATACTTGCCTGATCAATTTGGAGTCACTATCTCTCAAGGAAAGAGCACTGTTAACGCCGATGCTGTAAAGTTTTGATGATGAGCCTTTTGATATCCCCCAAATCTCTTCTAAAGGTAGTTTTGATAGTATTTCATCTTGTAAGGATTTTTCTCGCATATCAAATACGCCGCTAGTTGCTTGCTTCTTAGCAATATTATTAGCTATTTTGGCCAGAGTTTTCGTAGGCGCGATACCTACTGAAGTCGGGATTGAGAGCCATTGGTTAATTTTCCTTCTAATATCACTACAAAATTGAACTAAGTCTTTTTCATTTAGTTTATCTAAACGAAAAAATGCCTCGTCAATTGAATAAATTTCCATATCCGGGACCATCATAGCAAGAGACCTCATGACTCGATCAGACATATTGCCGTAATAAGTGTAGTTAGAAGAAAATACATGAACCCGCTTTTCCAACATCAGTTTTTTATATTTAAAAAATGGCGCACCCATTGGAACTCCAAGTGCTTTTGCTTCATTTGACCGAGCAATAATACAGCCATCATTGTTAGACAACACAACGACCGGCTTACACAGTAACGCTGGATTAAAAGCTCTTTCACAAGATGCGTAAAAGTTATTACAATCAATCAGAGCAAATAATTTATTGTTACCATCTAACAATGGCGGTTGAGAATCTAGATTAGAAATTATGGATAACATTCGTCACTACTCCCCAAATTACATTATCCACCCCTTCCTCAACTTTGATAGTTGGATAGCTTTGATGTTTAGAAATTAGAAATACCTCATCCTTAGTAATTTTCAGCTTCCTGACAATTAATTCTCCATTAATCGCAGCCACTATTATTTTGCCATCCTTTGGGGTTAAGCTTTTATCAACCACCAAAATATCATTTTGATTAATTCCAAAAACAACCATGGAATTACCAGCGGCTTTTAATAAAAAAGTTGCCGTTGGGTGGCTAATAAGCAATTTATTTAGGTTGATGTCTTCCACAATATGATCATCCGCCGGCGAAGGAAACCCTGCCGCTACTGAATGCAGATACATTGGGATGTAGAGCAATTGGTGTTTATCTAAGAGCGATATTTTTCCCAAGTGGTTGAGTGAATCTTGTGATGTTTGTTCTATCATTAGTGTAGCTTTTCTATTAATTAGTAATTAATAGATAATAGTGTACGCTAATCAAAGATGTCAATTTAGAATCGGCATTAAAGAGGTAAAATTAAATAAATTTCCGGTACCTGGTTTGCAAACCAGGTACCAAAATAATTAAAATACAAAATCCCCGTCACTTAGATTAATCTCACCTTGTAACTTAATTTGGAATTCTTCGTCTTGGCTCTGAATTATAGTGTCGCCTTGTGAATCTAAATAATACTCAAGTTGAGTATCATCAGTAGAAGTATCCCTACCCTCAGAAATAGAATTAAAGTTCAACTGATTTCTAAACAATATCTTATCTTCACCTTGAATAAAGTCTAAAATAAGATCTGAACTGCTACTAGTAGAGTCCGATAGGTTCCTGTAAATGAATTTATCCCTACCTTCACCACCAATTATAACATCTGCTCCTGAATCTCCATATATTCTATCATTTCCGCCTCTTGCATCTATAATATCGTCACCTTTTCCAGCCACAATGACATTTAAAAGATCATTCATATTAATTGTATCAGAATAAGCTGAACCTACTATATCTTCTACAGATATTAGAATATCACCTTGCGCATCTCCTCCTTCATTAATATTTGTCTCTAGGTCTATTGTTACCGCCTCTATAGACTTGTTATAGAAAACTCTATCACTTCCTTCTCCCCCATCCAAAATATCAGATCCAGATCCACCTATCAAACGATCTTTTCCATTTCCTCCTGTGATTATATCATCTCCATTTCCTCCTAGCAAAAGATCTCTTCCGTTACCTCCTGTGATAATATCATCTCCATTTCCTCCTACCAAACGATCTTTTCCACTACCACCTATAATACTATCATTACCTTTACCGCCGTTTATTCGGTCATTACCATCTCCTCCATCAATAGTATCATGACCATTACTACCTTTTAAAATATCATCGTCCACAGTTCCATATACTAATGGATTCTCAGACGTATCTTGAGTTACTTCTAAACCAAATTCCTGAGATATTGATTCTCCATTTGAATCAGTTGCCATTATTGTGATTAAAAATTCTCCAAGATTAGCTCTGATAGGAATTCCACTTAAAGTTTTTGTTTCTGGATCAAAACTCAACCATGATGGTAAATTCAAACCATTAGATAAAGCTACATTATAACTTAAGTCATCTCCATCCATATCTACAAAACTATTCTCAGGAATGGTATATGAAAATAACACGCTTTCTTGAATAGATTGATTTGTGATTATTTCATTAACAATCGGAGCTTCATTTGTGTCATTCACTGTTATTGTTAAGCTTTTTGTTACAAAACCTCCATTTCCATCGGAAATTGTGTAACTCAAACTATCTTGCCCAACGAAATCATTAAATGGTATATAATATATTGATTGATTGCCGCTAACATCAGTAATTACAAACACATTACCATTTGAAACATTAGTTATGGACGATATAGATAAAACATCACCATCAATATCTTCAGCTCCTGATAATACGTCTATATCAACTGGCTTATTTGTGTCTGTGCTAGAAGTCGTTATAGATGCTGTTGGAATATCGTTTACCGATTCAACGTTTACCGTAATAGTTACTTCTTCAGAAGAATCTCCATTACTGTCAATAATGGCATAATTAAAGCTATCAACTCCATAGAAATTCACATCTGGAGTATATTGTATTGAGCCATCTGCATTTATAGTTACTGTCGCATTTGATGAAATATTAGATAACACAATATTAGATAACGTTGGGTCAATATATCCATCTTCTACGTCATTTGCGCCAACCAAATAAAGAGCAATAGATTGATCTTCATTAATTGTGGTAATAGGCACTGTAATACCCAAAACCGGTGCATCATTAACAGAATCAATTATAATTGATGCAACTTGAGTTATTTGTTCACCACTATCATCTGTTATTGTAAAGCTAAAGCTAGCATCTCCGAAATAATTATTATCTGGCACGAAGGATATTACTCCTTCCAAACTCATATACACAGAACCGTTAACCGCACTATGAACAGAGCTTATAGCTAAAGTGTCATTAACATCCACGTCAATTGCATTTGATTGTATTAATAAATCTGTCGCACTAATTGCAAAATTATTATCTTCTGAAATTATTGTAGAAATATCATCGGCTTCTGGAGCAGAATTCACATTATCAACATTAATGACAAATTGCTCAGAGATACTAATACCTCCAGAATCTGTTGCCATAACATTAACCGTAACTGTACTTGCGCTTTCGTGAGTTAAAGATATTCCATCTTTTAATTTCAGTTGGCTCTCCACAATCTCAAATCTGCTATCATCAATTACAAATGTGTTAGTGTCATTAACGTCAATATCAACAACCGTGATATTTCCTATGGCTGATCCAGCTATATTTTCCGTTACTGATAGATTATTTATTACAATTGCGCTTGGAGCATCATTTTCACCTGTAATAGCAATAGTTGCAGTTGAAATGTTACTATCCACACCCGATGAATCTGTAGCTTTATATAAGAAAGTAATATCCTTAGTTTCACCTAATGCTAGACTTTGAAATTCACTATTTAAATCATAGGTAAAGGTTCCGTCATTATTATTTGTTACTACTCCTTGAATTGGATTAGTAAGAATTGTATATGTTAGAGAATCTGCCGATCCATTATCTATATCAATATCGTTTGCATCAAATGAAGCAGTTACAATTTGTGTTACTGAGTCTTCATTTGCCGTTAATTCAACAGGCTTAGATATAGGAGCATCATTAACATTATCAACCGTAATTACAAAATCTTGCGACACTGAATTATTTTCAGGATCTGTCGCGGTAATAGTTATATTGTAGCTTCCAACATCGAGATTTCCTGGATTAGTAGATAATATCTCACCTGTTGTAGAGTTAATTGACAACCACTCTGGCAATTCATCGCCATTAGTTAATGCAGCACCATATGTTAGAATCTCTCCATCATAATCCGTAAAAGATTCTGCAATTTGAACAGAACTTAGAGCCAGATGTATATTATCTTCATTAACACTAACATCCGAAATAATTGAAGTTACCACTGGAACATCATTCACCGCAGAAATATCAATATTAATTGCCGCAACATTTGATAATTCACCATCACTATCTTTAATTTGATAATATATAGCGTCATTGCCACTATGATTAGCATTTGGAGTATAAGTTATGCTGTCAGCATTTTTAACTATGCTTCCATTAACCGGGTCGGTAAATATTATCTCACTTGCTGATAGATTTTGAATCGCGTCTGCATCTTCAATATCAGAATCATTTGCAAGAATTTCTGAGAATAAAATTGTAATCGAATTATCCTCAACAATTTCAGCCGCGTCATCTACCGCCACCGCAATATCATTTACTGAATTTACTGTGATATTCACAGTTTTTGCTACTTCAGCTCCATTTCCGTCAGAAACTACATAATCAAAGCTGTCAGTGCCAAAGAAGTTATCATCTGGAGTATATACAACATCTCCTGTTTCTTGATCAACTTCAATAGATCCGTTTTCCGGGTTAGTATAAGAATCAACAACCAAAACATCTCCGTCAAAATCAGATGCTTGTTCAAATAAGTTAAACTCACTAACAACATCTTCTTCTAATTCAATATCATCAAACAAACCTGCAGGAATATTATTTAGTGAAATACCAAAATCTTCATTTTGGAAATTTTCAACCGTAATAGTATTATTAGCATCTAGATGATCTGTAATTAACAAATCAGAGCCAACCATTTTTAGAGTATAATTTAATAATGTATATTCATCAGAGTCAGCTTGTTTTAAAGCATCACCCGTAAGGACGACATTGTTAATCACAATTTTACCATCCAAATCGACATCTGAAATCACGTCAGACCCAAAATCATCATTAAATTCATAAGTGTCAAAACCTGAATCACCATTAAGCGTATCATTGCCTTGCCCACCATCTAATACATCATCACCCTCACCACCAGAAAGCTGGTCGTCTCCAGCATCGCCATAAAGATTATCTATTCCTGATCCTCCACTTAAATCATCAATACCATCTCCACCACGAAGCACATCATTTCCTGAGCCACCTTCTAAAATATCATCTCCTAATTCACCCATTAAGTGATCGTGACCTGCGTCTCCTTGTAGAATATCATTATCATTTCCACCGTATAGGGTGTCATTGTCATTTCCTCCAGATAATTCATCATTTCCATCTTCACCCAGAAGTATATCATGACCAATTCCACCAAAAAGATTATCATTACCTAAATTTCCATAAAGTTTATCATCACCAGTTTGACCGTAGACACTATCATCACCATTACCTGTTTGAAACTCTTGATTCTCACCATTTGACATAGCAATCCATGAATGGGTTGACTCAGCATTACTATTAAACGCTACAATATCAGCATTACCATCACCGTTAAAATCCTCAGTTAAATATTTGGTGGTACTACCCTGTTCCCAATTAGAAAGAAATTGTGTTTTGGTGAAAGTTCCATCACCATTAGATATAGCAACCCA
>Ga0115003_10000309_pt1 | contig 42060 bp, 38 predicted proteins | sample ArcticOcean_MG_C_7_FD_88736 | JGI IMG/M metagenome (GOLD analysis project Ga0115003, IMG submission 88736) | Marine microbial communities from western Arctic Ocean - ArcticOcean_MG_CB11_88 | ecosystem: Environmental > Aquatic > Marine > Oceanic | place: Arctic Ocean: Canada Basin | collected...
CGAGTCCGACAAGCTCGCTTGAGGTGACCAGCTCATAGCAGTGCCCGGCCCGTCGGTCGCCATCGACGGTTGCCTTTGCCCAGTTCCACTCATCTTCGGTGCGGATCAGTGTGAGCGTGCCGGTCTGGTCCAGGCCTATGTTCGCGCCATGCATTTTTGATAGGTCTATGTACCGCTCGAGGCTCCCCATCCGAAGCACGTCGTCAATGTCAGGTCGATCGCCCCATCCACCACCGCCGATGATGCCAGCGTTAAGACCGGAGGCCTCTCTCGCAACCGCACCTCGCTCGAGGACGACCACATCGACGCCGCGCTCGGTCAAGGTGAGCGCAGCCGAGACCCCGACAATTCCCGCGCCAATAATGACGACTTTCATGACGTGACAGCGGCACGAGTGTCTGGCCAGTGCCTGCGCTGTTCCGGCCTGGCGCACCATGGTGCCTCTGCACGCCCTGGTCCTGGGCATACCGGCATGCCTCGGAGCCCTGATATGTCGTTCATAGGCCGAGGACCCGCGCCGCGTTGTCATGGAGGTAATTACGTTCAATCTCGGGCGGGAGATCCCACGAGCTCACAATGTGGCGAAGGTCGGTGAGCGGACCGCAATTGGGGTAGACCGAGCCAAACAGGATTTGTCGGCTGCATTGTCGACGGAGTGCGTGGACGTAATCCCCCGATCCGGGAAAGTCGTAATGGATGTACTGGCCCGGCACGGTGAACACGTTGGGCTGCTTGTACAGCACACCGATCGTCTCCCGTACATAAGGCCAGCCACCGTGCTGAATCACAATGGTTAGGTCTGGGAAATCAGTTGCAACATGATCCACATATTCGGGTCGACAGTCGTCCATGTAGGGTCCCAGAAGACAACTCTGGGTGGTCGTGACCAGCATCCCTTGGGCAACAGCTTCTTCATACAACGGGTAAAGCGACCGGTCGTGGAACTGTCGACTGATTCCTGCAGTCGACGGGTCGATCGTCACTCCCTTCACGCCTGCGACGCCGAGTTGTCTGATCTCTAGCGCCGCACGCTCTACATTGCTGGGCTCAACGCTCCCAAATCCGACGAAACGGTCCGGGTTTTTCGCCACTAACGTTTCGACGTTGTCTGCCCCCTTGGGGTCAAGGCCTCGAATACTGGTCGGCCCTGGCACGCCAATCACGCCCATAAAGATGCCGGCTGCGTCCATCTCCTCGAACATCAACTCCGTTGATTGCTGTTCAAAGGAAGGTGTCGGTTCGAGCATCATCCGCTGCAAGTAATGATGGGTGGTATCTCTGGTCCAGCTCTGGGCCCCAATAGGCCGAAACCGAAAATCTATGACATCGTCCATCTCGCGATCCTAGATGCACTCGCCTTCTAGAGGATCGGAACGGGTGGGTCGCCTCACGGGTCATTGCCTCGTTAGCGTCGTTAAACCACGAGTGGACCAGCTTCAGACGGCCGTTACTGCTCCATCTGCAACGAACTCGCTACCGCTACTGAAGCTCGACTCATCCGAGCCGAGGAACAACGCGAGCATCGCGATCTCCATCGGGTCCGCGGCGCGTTTGAATGGCGTCGACCTGGCTAGCTTCTCGAGACGAGCATCGTCATGGCTCGCCACTTCGTGGATCATCTCGGTCTCGATCATGCCGGGATGAATCGAGTTGACTCGAATACCGTGTCTCGCCAACTCGAACGCCGCGGTCTTCGTCATGCCGGTAACAGCAAACTTCGAGGCGCCATACCCGATCGAGTTCGGAGCGCCGACCAGTCCGGCGATAGAGGAGATGTTCACGATCGATCCTGACTCCTGGGCAATCATGGCCGGTGCCACGGTTCGCATGCCGAGAAACACGCCAATGGTGTTGATGTCGAGCAGACGGCGGAAGTCGTCGAGCGTGTGGTCGATCAACTTTGCGCGGTGGAAGATACCTGCGTTGTTCACCAGGATGTCCACGCGACCGTGGGCCTCGAGTGTCGTGTCCACCACCCGCTGCCATGCCTGTTCGTCGCTGACGTCGTGTTGGAGGAACGTCCCGCCGCATGTCTCAGCGGTGGCCTGGCCCTCCTTTGTGAGCACATCGGTGAGCACCACGGTGGCTCCCTCCTGGGCGAAAAGCGAGGCTTCGGCAGCACCCTGGCCCCTTGCTGCTCCCGTAATGATTGCCACTTTGCCATCGAGTCGTCCCATAGACGCGACGCTAGTCCGCAGCCAAGGCCTCGGGCACACTCGAGTTGCGTCGATCGGCGATCCTGGAGATCTGCATGTCCAAGCAGCATCGACAACTCCGGTGGGCATCCTGCGATAGAGCGCCGGGAGGAGCGCATCGCTCTTGCGATGGCCAACTGGTTCGAGTTCAGCGTCAGTACAAGTTCGCGGCGTGCCTTTTGGGATTGCCGGTGGGGGAGCGCTCAGTGGATGTTGTGCGGTCCTCACGGGCATAGTTCCGACAGGCCGACCAGAGCCTTTGCCTGGCCGTTGTATTAAGTGACGGGTTTGGCCTTCATATGTTGGCTGACCTTTGGTGCAACGTCGTGGCGTAGACGCTTTAGTGAGTTCTCCCACATTCCATCTGCTGCCTCGTCGTCGTGTCCGACGCTCACCAGCGTGCCGAAAGGTCCGAGGAAGTCGACCATTTCGTTGAGCTTGGCTGTGACTGTCTCTGGTGAGCCAGCGATTACACACTTCTCGAGGGATTTGTCGACCCGGTACCGCTGGTTCAGTTCTGTGATCGATTCGCCTGGTTCTTCGTTGAGGCGCGGGATGTCGCGGACCCCACCTAGGTAGCGAAAATAGAAGGCGAATACACCATCGGGGTCGGCCAAAATTTCCTCGGCTTGAGCATCGGACTCGGTGACCAGGATGTTACGACAGACCCGCCAGATTGAACGGTCAACGGGAAGATCTAGAGCGTTGCGGACCTCGGTATAGGTGTCCCACTGTCCCTTGACCGTAGAGAGCGGCACAAAGTTGGCTGAAATGGGGATGAAGGAACGTTCGGCTACGAGTTTCACGGTGTCCCCTTTTGGCGAGGACAACGCCATTGCGAATGGCGGGTGGGGTTGCTGGAGCGGTTTGGGTAGTTGGCCGACGCCGTAATCGGTCCAGATCTGGTCGTGGAGCGTTGCCTGCCAGTGAGCGCCTCTCAAGTTGACTGGAGCATTGGTTGTCATTACCTCGATAACCATGTCGATCGACTCGCGAACAAGCTTCACTCTCTCGGCCATATCGGGGCGTCCCAACAGTTCTCCATCGCTGGCTAAACCGCCAGGTCCGACGCCGAGCATCAGGCGGCCACCGCTGAGCTGATCAAATAATGCGGCCTCGGCAGCGACCACCACTGGATGACGGTGACCAAGATTGATCACCCCAGTGCCGAAGCGAATGTTCTTCGTCTGTTGAATCAGTGTTGCCAGAAAAATCAACGGCGCCGGAATTGGCTCTGCCTTAGAAGACAAGTGCTCGCCCATCCAGACCTCGCTGAACCCGAGCTCGTCGGCAAGCAGAATGGTCTGGCGGTCCTCCTCGAGGGACTGACCGAATGGTTTGTCCGGGCGGTGCAGCGGCATGAAGAACAGTCCGAGATCCATCTGCCGAGTCTGTCACGGAGCTACCGGGTTGCTAAAACTGCCGAACCGAATCAGTCCAGGGTGGCGAACGTCGACAGCCATCTCTAGCACGACCTCTTCTCTGAGGACACCCTGAGTGTGGAGTTCGTGACGGCGAGTCGTTGGGCAGTTGGCTGGAGGGGGCTACCAGCACAGTCACTGAAACACCGTCATAACGGCGGATCAGGCCTTTGACACACGGATAATATCAGTTATCCGTGTGTCAAAGGTGATTGTCGGGCGAGACACATGGTGTCGTACGTATGCACCGGCGCCCTGTGCAACGACAATATGCACATCGGCAACGACGTGATTGCCGCCTCAAGGGCACGCACTGTTCCACCGGATTCACTGGACTCCCGGTGATCTAGGGATCTGGCGGCTCGATATGGGCACGGTTAGCAACTCTAGACAGCACGGTCCTAGCCCTCATGTTCGCGTTCAGACGCCGGCAACACCCATCAACCAAACCGAAACTGGGCGCCATGCCGGCGAAGAGTCGGACACACCGATACACGGATAATTACAGGACAATTGGTCTCGTGGCATGCGGCTATGGACCGAGCCCATGACGTTTGCTATCTGGCCCTGCTCTAGCGGAGACCTTTTGTGGGCGTGCGGTCCAGGTTTGTCGAGAGACATTGCCAAAAGTGCCGAAGGGTTGGTTAACGTCACACCGTTCAAACCTTGACTCCACCTCAATCGTTCGCGAACGACCGCCGCTACCAACGCCTTCTGCTGCTCATCGTGATGTTGGCCGTGACTGCGTTCGGCTCGTTGATGACGCTTATCACGGTCGCACTCGATGACATCGGTGCAGACCTCGGCGCTTCGCGGGTAACCATGACATGGGCCATCACCGGCCTTATGCTGACTATGGCCGTGGCGACGCCAACGGCAGGAACCCTCGGTGATGTACATGGCCACCGGAAAATCTTGCTCATAGGGCTGATTGGTGGCGCAGTCTCCACGTTGCTTTGCGGGCTGGCTTGGAATGCTGCATCACTCATTGGCTTTCGTGTGTTGTTCGGACTGTTCGGAGCATGCGTGAATCCCAACGCCGTCTCCCTCATGATGCACGCGTATGGTCCCGAACGTCGGGCGACCGCCGTGGGTTGGTTCCAATTCGCGGTGACCGGCGCCCCGACTATTGGGCTGGTGGCCGGTGGGCCACTGATTGATGCCGCTGGTTGGCGGGTCGTGTTCTTCGCGTTCGCGGGAGTAAGCCTGGTCGCTTTTGCCGTTGGGCTTCCGTTTTTGCGGCCGATCCCTCGCCAGGAAGGGCGACAGCTTGACATCAAGGGCGCAGTGACACTCGCGTCAGGTGTTTTGGCCGTGCTGCTGGCGATCACCGAAGTGCTCCGCGGGCCTGGTCTCTTGCTGGTCACCTACCTCTTGGCCGCTTCAATTGCCTTTACTTTGTTCGTCCACATTGAACGAACCGTCGCAGCGCCGATGCTGAAACTCGACTACTTTCGGCGCCGGAACTTCACCATGCCGTTGTTGTCAGCTGCGGCTATGCAGTTCGCCTACATGGGGGGCTTTGTAATCACCCCGGCATTGCTCTCCCGCCGATACGGGTGGGCAACCGGTGCTATAGCGCTACTCATGATGCCTCGCCCCGGCGCATTCAGCATCGCGTCGCTTGCGGGTGGCTGGCTTCCTCACCGGATTGGGTTCCGCTGGCCGGTGGTTTTGGGCACAATATTCATGAGCGCCTCGATGATCTTGTTTGCGTTTGCGGCTCCGACCTCAGGTGCGCTTGGTATTACCTTGATCGTGGGTGGACTCGTTCTATCGGGTGTAGCGTCAGGGGTTTCGCAGCCAGCCATCGCTACGTTGGCAGTTAACTCTGTTGACGAAGGTGACATTGGGATCGCCAATGGCATGAACCAGCAAATGACATTCGTTGGCATCGTTGCTGGTATTCAGACCATGAACGTCTTGGTTGGCGATAGCGACGCCAGCGGCCGTTTCGTCTCCACCTATCTCGTAGGCCTCGGCGCAGCTCTGATTGGGCTTGTCGCGGCGTGGCGTATCAAGGGGTAAGCCGGCTATCGGCTGCCTCGCGCTCGTTCGGGTCCTCCTTTGACTCCGATGTCTCGCCCGATACTGACCTAGAGAGCCCCCGGCACGGTGGAATCTCGTCAGTGACCAGAGCTAACGCTTGCTTGGCCAGCGCAAAACAAGGTCGTTCTTGAGCCAGGAGGAACCTCAGTGCGTGCGTTGCCCACTCCTGCTGCGTGATCCCGAGAACCTAGGGTCTTGTGTGAATTGGCCCAGCGCTCCGGGTCAAGAGCCAGGTCAAATAGGTGGCGGTATGTCAGGGTCTTGGACATGAGCGCTACCACTCCCCCGTCGTCGGCAGACAGCGAGCCATGGCAATGTCGTCATATACGCCTTTCGAACCCTGGCGGGCCCGGTGCCCCGGATGTGCCGCGTCTTCTGAGAGCAGCGGCAGATCTTCTTGAGAGGATCGGTGATGACATCGAGGTTCTGGATCTCGGTTTTCGACAGGATGAACATCATGACGGGCCATGGACCGGGATGAACATTTATTACCGGCGAGGGGCACCACGCCGACCGCGGCCCACCTACGGCGCATGAGTATCAGTATTAGTTCCAACTCTTGAAAGCCATTTTCGGCAGGCTTAACGTGACGACCAAACCATTTCACGGGTGGTCCGGAGCCAGGGTGAAATGGTTAGGTGACCGACCACCTAGTCGAGGGGAAGTGACCGACGTGCCGCAGTCCTTAACTGCCCAACTTCGGCACGACTTCTGGATCGGTCGTTAGCCTGTCACCACTGGGGAATGTCCAGCGGATTAGGTCTGGGCTAAGCAGCCAGTCGCTACAACACAGTGCTGCGCCCTAGATAACCGTGCAGCCAAGCCTCGTGCTGAAGTCTGCGACTGCTGCCGCAGTGGTGCCAACAATAGTGAGTTGGCCGTTGGAGCGTGCGGCGACGGATTGAATGCAGTGGTCGGTCCAGGTTGACTGCACCAGGTACGAACGACTCTCCGCGTTCAGTGTTCCCTTTGACCGAATGATGGACCGAGACTGGTTTTCGAACGTGTGCCGCAGGTCTGCCATCGAGATCTCTTCTGTCTGGCGGGCAGTCACCACAATGAGCTGTCCATCAGAGGCAACCATGTCACAGGCTAATCCCGCGCCAACTCCGGTGCCCGCTAGAAGGGCGCTGGATGCAGGCTTTGCCGTCGACGAGCAGACGACAGGCCGCCCGGGTGCCACGTTGCTGATCAACGCGACCACCTGATCCTGTTCTCTAGTGCCAAGACGGTCTGTCTTCGCCAGGATCACAACATGTGCTGCCACTAGTTGTCGTGCAACAAGTCCTGCGGTATATGGATTCTCAAGCTGATGTTGAATTGCGACCGCATCAACCACCGAAACTATCCGGTCGAGATGAGCTGTAGGACGAGCTTCGATGACCTGAGCGAGCGCGTAAGGGTCGGCGATACCGCTGGCTTCGAGCACGACAAGATCAGCCGCCGCAGCTGCGCCGTCAAGTGACAAGGCAAGGTTCTCAGAAGTCTGGCAGCAAGCACATCCATTCGTCAGTTCCACCTGCAGATCGACGTTGTTGGCGACCAACGACGGATCGAACTGCAGCGCCCCCACATCGTTGACGATTGCGTTGATCCTGAAGTTTGGCGGACCCGAAGTGAGCAGGTCGACGAGCAAGGTTGTCTTGCCAGCGCCGAGGAAACCTGTGAGAAGCACAACGGGGGTGGTTGTTGCTCTGGGTGCGGACCGATCCGGTCTATCTGGGCGATGGGCCTCGAGATGCATCTGCAGCGATGCCCACTGCTGAGTCAACGTTGCTGTCATGTTGGTACGCCGCCGAGGATCGTGTCGATCACATCGATGTTTCCAAGCTCGGTGGGAGCCACCTGATATGGATCATCGGCAAGCACCGTAAAGTCAGCCATCTTCCCGACCTCGATAGAGCCGAGCCGGTCATCGCGGCGCAGCACGTGAGCAGCGTCAATAGTGATCGCACGCAAAGCCCGATCGACCGAGATCCGTTCACCCGGGGCCAACACCGTTTCTCCATCGGCGCCTATACGAGTTACCGCGATTTCGGCGACGAGCAATGGCGACAGTGGCGTGACAACAAGGTTGAAATCAGAGTGCAACGCGAAGGCTGCGCCAGCGCGTTCGAGGCTGCCGAGGCGAGCCGTGGCCTCGGACCGATCCGGACCGAAACCCATGTCAGCATGCATTTGGGCACGGAACTTCACGAAATACGCGTTTACGCTCGCACACCCGCCAAGGGCTGCTAAACGCCGGGCCTGAGCTGTACTGCTCAGGCAATAGTGCTCGATGACGAACCGGTGGTCGAATCGAGGATGGTTGAGTAACAGCTTTTCAAGGACGTTGAGGGTCATGTCAACCGTCTCGTCTCCGTTGGCATGTGAGTGGATCTGTATGCCCGCCTGCCAAAACGGAAGCATTTTCTCATACACGTCTTCCCACGGTGTCTGGCCGGTCAACCCCTCCTCGCCGTCGAGGTAACCCGGGAAGCCGAGCCGCAGGGTCATCGAAGGGTAGGAACCGTCATTGACGAACTTGACACCGTGCGATGCCAGACGGTCGTCGCTGGCAGCCATGCGGTCGGCAAGGAAGTCGAACATATCCTTGCCATAGGAACGGTGCAGCGCTCCTTGCCACGGCACCATGAGCAACCGAAGCGGGAAGGTACCGGCATCGATGGCTTCGCGGTGTTGGTCCCACTCGCGCTCAAAGTCCTCGAGGCCCCAGATCAAGTCGGCGGTCGTGGTGATGCCCGCCTGCTTGGCAACTGCTCCCATGCGCTCGATGGCCTCGCGCCCAAAGCCGGGACGGTACACCTCAGCGGCTACAGGTTTGAATGCGGCAGCGGTGGCCGCCGTCTCCACAAACCAACCATTGAGACGACCATCGGGAAATCGCCCCAGACCGTGCAATGTCGTAGCCTCGTCCACGCCGATTAGCTCGATCATTGGACTATTCGCATAGACGATGTGAGGCGCGTAGGCAACAACCCACAGTGGCACAGTGTCACTTATCTGATCGAGCATGTCCCGATCGAGGTGACCTTGTTGAGTAGCTGGGTCATATCCCCACGCCGTAATTGGCGTTGGTCGTCCGTCGTCGCCGATTGTTGTTTCTGAAGCGAGACTCCGCAGTTGATTGAGGACTGCGTCTCGGTCCGGCAAGCCGGCGCGGACGCCGGTAGGCGATGCCGAATCGATTGGTCCCACGTAGTTCAGGGCCATATAACTGCCCGACATTCGCAAGTGCGTGTGCGGATCGATGAACCCTGGCATCATTACCCGGTCGGCGTACGTGTCGTCGATGGTGTGCGCGTTGCGGCGCAACCACGGCTGCATCGACTCGATGGAACCCACAGACACGATCCGACCGTCGGCAACTGCTACCGCATCGGCATGTGGCCGTCCCTGATCCATGGTGTGGATCTTTGCAGCGGTAAAGACTCGAAGATCATCCATGTCCCCACCATGTCATATAGGACAAGATCTCGGTACCCACTCCGATGCCCTTCGGGCTGGCTGCCAGGGTTCGCTGGGGTCATGAAGGACCTGGAGCCAGGCCGGACCGGTCAATTAACCTAGTTATCGGGTCAGTACGATCTTGCCGATATGGCCGCCCGTCTCGAGCCGTTGATGGGCTTGTTCGGCCTGTTCCATGGGAAACGCGGTGTCAAGCACCGGACGGATCGCTCCTGAGGTGACGTCGTCCCAGAACTGTGACTGCACCGCGTCGCGAATTGCTCGCTTCTCTCCAGACGTACGTGCTCGAAGAGTGGTCGCCGTGAGAATAAGACGCTTAACGAGCACCGGCCCGAAGTTCACGTTCGCTTCAAAGCCGTCCTGGAAGGCGATATTACAGATCCGCCCGTTCAGGTTTGCTGCCTCGATGTTGCGCTGGATGTAATCGCCACCGATCATGTCCAAAATGACGTCGGCACCTCCATTGGCTTGGACAACTGCGACGAAGTCATTGGTCCGATAGTTGATTCCGTGCGTGGCGCCAAGATCCCTGCAGACCGCGGTCTTCTCGTCAGATCCTGCCGTAGCGAAGATCGTGCCAGCGTCTATTGATCGTGCCATCTGTAGCGCCATGACCCCGATACCGCTTGTTCCGCCGTGGACCAAGAAGGACTCGCCCGACTGCAGAACGCCGCGCATGAAGACGTTGGCCCAGACCGTCATCATTGCTTCGGGCAGGCACGCTGCCTCAGCGAAGCCCATGTCTGTCGGAATCGGGAACACAGAACCCGCCTCGGCAACAGCCAAGTCTGCGTATCCCCCGCCCGTGAGTAACGCACAGACTCGATCGCCCACCAACCACTCGTCGACAGCTGAACCGACCTCAACGACCACACCCGCTACTTCGAGGCCAAGGATGTCCGAAGCGCCTGGAGGCGGGGGGTACAAGCCGGCCCGTTGCATCAAGTCGGCACGATTTAACCCAGCCGCCTTCACTTCGATGAGGACGTCTGTATCGCCAACGTTTGGATCACCGACGGTGCCGAGTGTTAATGGTGAGTTGTCGCTGACGATGACTGCTTGCATTGTGGGCTCCTGTACATCAGAGATCTGGGCTTCCCGATCCCTCTCGTAGCAAGCTACATCTTCAGTGTCCTAGCTCTGCAACGACTCGCTCCACAAGCACCAAAATCAAGTGGTTGGCTGCCATCCAGGACGGCGGAACAGATACCCGAATCGGTCTCGCCAGTTCGTTGCTTTGGTGATATCGCCACCGAGCAATGCCCACTCTTGGAAAGCGATGCTGGCTGGATTAAAGGTGTCAATATTCGTGGTCAGCCCATACTGAACACGCTCGACCTCAGGCTCAAATGTGCCAAAGAGTCGGTCCCACAAGATCAAGATGCCAGCATAATTCCGATCGAGATACTGGGCGTTTGTCCCGTGATGCACACGATGGTGCGATGCGGTGTTCATGACCCGTTCGAACGATGCAGGAAGGCGACCAATAGTCTCGGTATGCACCCAGTACTGGTACAACAGGTTCAGCTCACCTGCACGGGCAACTTGGCGCGTCGAGAAACCAACGGCGTACATCGGTAGAAACACCCAATGCGCAATGAATCCTGTCCATGACTGGCGCAGCGCCGTCGACAGGTTGTAGCGCTGACTGGAATGGTGGTTTACGTGTGCGGCCCACAACACTCGGTGTTGGTGACTGAGCCGATGGTTCCAGTAATAGGCGAAGTCCCACACGATCACTGCCAGAGCGAATCCACCTACTCTCGAGCCAACGTGGCCGACACGTCGCTGATAGACCGCCTGGTCCAGCGGACCGAGCGCCTTGCCAGCGAAGCCGTTTATGAACAAGCTGCCTAAACCCATGGCAATGCTGGCAAACGCATCTCGATGCTCGTAACCGACTGGGTCATCGACATTGCTCGCGTCGCTAGCACTGCCAGGCTCGGCGTGGGAACGGTCCCGCAACGATAGGTACTCAATTGCGATAGTGGCCAGGAACACGGGTATCGCTGCACGCGTTGCATTCGCACCCAGCAGCCTTCCCAGGGACCGCAGCAGCTTCATTCCAGCCGTCCATTGATCTCGATCACGTCATTGAGCCTAGGAGAGTGCGCCAGACTCGAGTGATTAGTGCACCGGGTCGCGGCGGGCCCGCTCTATGCGAAGCTCAAAGCCGTCGGTCTCGCCTTGGGTAGAGAGCGGAGCGGACCAGTGCTCGTCTAGCTGCCACAGCACAACCTGCACCTCGTCAAGCCACTCAGCAATTTGAAGTGCGTCGTTTATTCGCTTGCGCACGAATTGTGCTTCTGACACCGACGCAAGGTCCACGTCGAGCACAGCTGCATTGTGCGTTGTCGCCACGCCGCTAACAATCTTTAGCGCCATCTCGATGGCCTCACCTGTGATCGCATCGAGATTTCGATGCGCCTGACGCTCGCTCTGCTTCTGCTCCTTGCGGCGCACCTTCTTGCGTTGCTGTTTGTTGAGCACGCTGTCGCCGTTGGTCACATGGCTAGGGTAGAGCCACGAGCGGGTGGCTCCCCCGTCGTACGATGACCGCGTGACCAACGCTTTCCCTGTCGACTTCGTGCGGGCTTTGCCCAAGGCCGAACTCCACGTGCATCTTGAGGGAACAGTGGATGCAGCGACGTTGCTCTTGCTGGCTGAACGCCATGGTGTTGAACCTCCTGCACCAGACCTTGAAGGCGTCGAGGAGTGGTACAAGTTTGACGGGTTTCCCATGTTCCTTGAGCGCTACCTCGCGGTGCTGTCCCTGCTCCGCGACCCACAGGACTTTGCGTTTATTGCGGACCGCTATATGCGTACTGCCCACGCCCAAGGCGTGGTGCATCTCGAGTTCCACGTGTCAGCAACAGGCCACGTAGCCGAGAATGGGAGGGCCTGGGCCCCAATCCACGATGGCATCGTCGAAGGCTGCAAACTCGCAGCGGCAACCACTGGGATGACCTGGGGTTTAATCCCCGACAACTCGCCTCACCTTCCCGCAGCTGACTGTGCTCGGGCTATGGATGAGGTCCTCGGCCACGATCTCGAGCATATCGTCGCTATTGGAATGGGCGGACCGGCGGACAACTGGTGGACCGACGACTTCGCTTCCATCTATGCTAAGGCTCGGTCACTCGAGATACCCGGCGTATCGCATGCCGCTGAACACGGTGGGCCTAGCGAAGTAATCTTTGCCATCGAGCACTTTCAGGCTCAGCGCATCCAGCATGGTATTGGTGTCATGTCGAGCCCAGCAGCGGTGGCGCTACTGGTCGACAACGCAATCCCATGTGATGTGTGTCCCGGCTCCAACGTGGCGCTGCACGCTGTTGAATCCCCCGAGGCGCATCCGCTTCCTCAGATGCTCGAGGCAGGTATTACGGTGACCATTAGCACCGACGATCCTCCAATGTTTCAGACAAGCCTGCTCGATGATTACCAGCGTGCTTGGGACTGGTGCAGCCTCGACGAGGCCGGTATCGGTCAGCTTGCACGCAACTCGATCCAAGCGTCCTTCGCTTTGGAGACGAACAAGCAACAGTGGCTAGCGGAGCTGGACCAACGAGCGTTATCTGCAGCTGGGGGCACCACCGTTGGAGAACGCCATTAGTTCTCGTGGCGCAAATCTGTGCATGTTGTGCGCCTTGGAGTGGAACACAGATGGCTTCACGGGGGATTTGGTCACCACCGAGGCCGTGCATTGAGCGAGGCGACGCGTCTGGCTCAAGGCCTAAGGTCGTACACGATGCGGTGCGATCCGTTGGCGTAGCTGTGTGTCTCGTGAACACGCATGGGTGCTGCGTAGCCCTCGGTAAATAATGGTCTGCCTGAGCCGATGGCTTCGGGCATGACCATCAAGTCCAGCGTGTCGATGGCGTTGCCGAGAAGCCCGGCGGTCACGACTTGGCCTCCGCCGAAGACCCACAACCTTTTCGGGGTGGCTGCTGCGAAGGCGGTGATCGCTTTGGCTGTCGCTTTCGATGAGAACTGTACGTCGGCCCCATCGGGAACAACGAGGTCCTTGCGGCTCGTGAGAACCATCGTGGGATACGCCGACCATAGCCATCCCCATTCGACGGCTTGCTCATACGACGCACGTCCCATGATGATTGCACCGATCCCCTCCAGAAAGGCATCAAAGTCGAATTCGGGGATCGGGTGCTTCTCGAGATAGTCAACTTCGCCATCTTCTCGGGCCACGTATCCGTCGAGGGTGACGGCAAGGCTCGCGACGACGTCATCGACACCGACCGTTCGATTGTTCTTGCTCAAGAAGGGTCCTGTGGCTCGTGTCCAAGATCGGCCATAAATGCAGGGTATGTCGTCGCTCAGACGTGTTTCGTTAGCAGGACAAACGTAGCGCGGTTCGACAGCATCCGTTTATGTAGAACTCACACATGTCTTCAGATATCTTCTCATAAGCCTTGATCGAATTCGCCTTAAGCCTTGCAGAATCTTTCTAGATCGCTGTGTGAGTATGCGTTGGCACTAGCACCTGCGGCCTCATCTGCTAGGTCGGTTTAGTAGGCTGCTCCGGCCTTCGGGGAGCTGCTGCATGAAGCGGCTAGGAGCAGTAGCGGTAGCAGGTGCTAGTGAGATCGCGTTGGAGATCTTCATTACGTGTGCTCTCGGTCTGGCGGGCGTATTTGCCGGCCTCGTGACTGTCATTTGTGTCCGTCGGTGACAGCACGTTCGACGCTGTCACCGACACTGATCGAGCCGGATCGGAGGAGCCGAAAGATCGTGCCAGCCCGGCGACGCAATGCCGTCCTAGCGCCAACGCCAATGTCGTCATCGAGCAACTTGCACGGCGCTGCGATCCGCACAACTTCGAGGAGGACACCATTGATCCAGATCCGGTTCCCAGGAGACGTTGGAATCTCGAAGCCGCTCAAGGTGATGTTTCGCCGAGTTAGGTCGTGATTAATGGGAGCCTCGAACACCGCTGCTGCCTCTGTCAGGTCTTCGAACGACTGCACGCTGACGTGACGATGCTTGGTGCCGTGATAGCGGTCACCCACAAGACCCATGCCTGACTCAGCGTGCACCGAATACACGGACTTCATCGGGATCTTCCGGGCAGGTGACAAGTAAATGGCCTGCACCACTCCCCCACCAGATCGTGCGCTCATACCGGCCACCATGTCTCGGCCATGACACGCTTTCCACCGCCAAATCTTCGGTCAAGCCGCAGCGCTAGTCGGCGTAACGGCGAGTCGGCTAAGCGGAGCCACGCTCGGTTGCGACGTTGAGTGTAGTCACGGGTGTAAGGGCATGCCCGTACGCAGACCGAGCAGTCGCTATTGATCTTGGTCCAATACGAGAAGCACTTTTCGCCATCGATGCTCCACTTGCGAATGCCCTTGATGTTGGATTTGTTGTGGCGAGTCGTCGAAGGCGCAGAGTCGGGGATGGCTCGGCTAGGACACGCCTTTGAGCACGCGTTGCAAATAGTGCACATTGCCGCGACCCCAAACTCGATCGGGCGGTCCTTGGCTAGCGGCATATCCGTAAAAATTTTGCCGAATCGGACGCTCGTGCCGAACTCTGGCGTGATTACCAGACCGTGCTTGCCGTACTCGCCTAGACCGGCCTTGATGGCGTAGGGAATTGCAAGCGAGGTGTCGTTCATCGAGGCGATCGCCGTGTAGCCCAGGTTGCGAATGAACTGGGCAGTTGTCAACAGGACGACGGCATCTTGGGAGTAACCCATTCCGGTTGCGGCGCCACTTAGCGCAGAGGGCGCAGTTTCGATGAGTCGCTCGTCCATGGCCTGACCGATGACGATGACGGTGTCGACCTCGATAGGGAGGGGGTTGGGTTTGCCCTGACCGGTAGCAGCTGAAAAACGCTCGGTATAGGTCCAACGCTCGTCGTAGCCGGTTACGCCAACGAGGTCTGCCCCGGCTGTCTTGGCAGCGTGTTTAAGGAGTTTGGTGGCGTCTGCTGGTGGGCCGCAGTCCAAGCGTTGCTCGGCGCCCTCACGCAACATTGACAGCGGGTCTAGAAAACCATCACGACGATCGTCGTCTTCGTAAAGCTCGGCAAAAATGTCAGCGACGTGCCATGTGGCATTTCGGAATGCGTAGTCGAGTTGCCTGAATCCTTTGGCTGCTCGCCAATTAGCAAGTGGTTGCCGGTACGTGCTGTAGAAGCGATCGGCCTTCTCGTCGCGTAACTCGGTGTTTCCACGTGAGCGGCTGAACACATCATCGACTTGGCTGAATCGTTCGAACTCGTTGTTTACCGCAAAGCCAGCGCTCGCGTCGGTGTCATCGGTGGCAACTCGAACAGGAATTCTGGTTCTTGCCCGTCGCCCGGCATCGTTACGTCCGGTGTGCACAGCTGTTGCCTAATGACCCATCGTGGCACCGAGAACGAATGCCCCAATCGACGCTGCGAAACCGAGGGCTCCGGTTACGCCTCGGATGGCTGGCTTATTGGTGGATTGGTGCATGGCAGCCGCCACGCCAGTCACCACAACGAGGATCATCTTGCTGCCGAACACAGCGTTGTAGCCACTGGTTACGTCGGCAAGGTCCACTTCGAGAAGATTCCAAATGCCGGTAACTATGGTCAACCCGAACGCTGGCCATGCCACGCGGCCAAACCCAGCCGCCACCAGCTTCGGAGCGTCGCCTCCGAGTTTGCGAAGGACCGGGAGTAGCCCAAGCATGAGGATCTGGCCGCCGAGCCAAACGCTCACGCCAAGCAGGTGCAAGATAGTTCTGATTTGATCTGGGCCGAAGTCGATACCTGTCACCATTCCAGTCAACCACGCTGGAGAAGTGAACCCTGCCACCCGGTGGATTTAGGCAAACACGACGGTCCCGTCGATGACGAGGAAAGCTTCTGTGCGACGTGAGGCTTAACAGCTGCTGATCGGACATAGCGCTCGATGTCACGGCCAACAATGACCATGGGTTCCGACGTATCCAAATGACTTACTGGACCAACATCTTGAGTGATGATCATCCGTTCGTCGAGATCGGCAGTCACGCAGTGCGCCCGTCGCTCCGATCAGCTTTAGTACTCTGGCCCATGCGTGGAGATACGGCTTGGACCCCTTGAAGCCGGGCAGGAGTGAGTGGTGGATATTGATAATACGACCGCTTGGTGCCTGACAGAAGTCGTTTCCCAGGATTTGCATGTACGGACCGTTACCACGAGTTCTACGTGGTGGTCGTCGACGACCACGTAGCAAAGTTTTTCGGCCTGGGGTTTTGTTTCTGCTGTCACCCGGATGCGGCGACAAGAAGTACCCGCTCGTTCCGGGACATGGGCTCGGTCCGGATGGTTGCCTACAACACCAACTCACCACCTGCAACTCAGCAGATGCGACGCACCAGCTGCAACTGACCAGAGCGGTGCCGGGACAACAGACTAAGTAGGCGATGGTCGTCTTTGGACTCCAGGGTCAGTACGTTGGGCCATCGTCGAGTCAGTTAAATGCGTATTCTCAACGATATTTCCTCCGAGTCCACGCACGCTGGTCGAAGTTTTTGCCACGATCCCAGGGACGCACGCGCATCAGTACGCCAGAAGTTGTGTCATCGTTTGACTGGTTCTATTGGTGTCGCACACTGGCGATTGCATGACATGGGGTTATGCCGCCTAACTCAAGGGCAAGCGTTTCCCGTCGGTGTAGTTACGCATGGGCAAAGTTGCTCATGCAGCAGTGGTGTCACTTGCTCCTTGCAACCCCGACAGAGCCACGAAAGACTGGGCGCGCGCAACGTCTCCGCGAAACCCGGGAATGAACGAGTTAAGGCGTCACTCGGGTAAGCCCATCAACTGTTGGAGCCCGAGGGCCCGTTCTTGAACCGGGCGTGGCCATCCCACCAAATCAGAGTGGCCCTCCCCATCACGACGTGGTTCTCTTAGTGGAAATCGCCATTGGCCTACTTGGACCGCAAGCTGCGATGACAGCTACCGTGATGGCTGATGAAGATTCGAATTGGCTACGGCTTGGGTACTGGCAGCACGACGACGGATCCTGCACGCTTCGGGGCACTGGTCGACAACCTGGAACGGCTCAGGTTCGATTCCTTGTGGTTGTCCGAGCGTGTAAACGGCCCTGCACTTGACCCGGTTGTGGGTATGACGTTCGCCATTGCCCGAACAGAACGTCTCAAGGTCGGAGCGAGCGTCATGGTCTTACCCGGGCGCAACCCCGTGCTACTAGCCAAGACCATGGCCAGCCTTGATCGGCTCTCTAATGGCAGAGTGCTACCAGCGTTTGGTCTCGGTATCGCTAATGGCGCCGAGCATCAGGCGTTTGGCGTGGAACGTAACGAACGCGCCGCCTGGTTCAACGAGGCTATGCCACTTTTGCATCGACTTTGGAGTGAAGACTCGGTCACCCATCACGGAGAACGGTTCCATCTTGACAACGCTCAGGTGAACCCGAAACCGGTTCAGCAACCGTTCGAGGTCTGGATGGGTGGCGCTGCTCCGCTTGAGCTGCGACGCGTCGGTCGATTTAGTGACGGATGGCTACCAAGCTTCAGTACCCCCGATGACGTCAAAGAAGGCATCGAGATCGTAAATGGCCACGCCACCGACGCCGGACGAGCGATCGATCCCGAACACTTCGGAGTTCTGGTCGGCTACACCAACGGTGAGATCCCCGACCGCCTCGTCGAATTCGTAAAGAAACGTAACCCCGACCGCGACGTGCGCGACGTGATTGCGACACGTGAGAATCTGTGTGAGCGACTTGAGGCTTACACGGAGGTCGGCGCCTCAAAGTTTGTCATCGTGCCGCTCGAAGAGCCGACGGACTGGCAGGCCGAACTCGAAGACATCGCCGAGAGAACACTTCACCTCGAGAATTAACGGCACGACGTTGCCACCGCCTGGTTAGCCAAGTAGATGGACTTTGGCGGTATCGGCGTGGCCTTGGGTCTATCTCGACAGCCTCGCTCCGGTCATCTGGCCCGGCACCTAGAGCTTGGACAGGATCTCGGTGGCGTGGTCGCTGGTCTTTGGACGCTTGAACACGTGCATTATCTGGCCGGCTTCATCGATCAGGAACGTCGTGCGTTGCAATCCCATATAGGTTTTGCCATAGTTCTGCTTCTGGCCCCAGACGCCGTACTTGCCAATGATCTTGTGATCCGGGTCTGCTAGTAAAGCAAAGGGCAAGTCATGTTTGGTCGAGAACTTTTCATGGCTTGCGTTTTCATCGGGCGAAACGCCAATGACGGCGATCCCAGAGCCCGACAAACCGTCGATGTTGTCCCGCAGGTTGCATGCCTGCTTCGTGCAACCCGGCGTGGAGTCCTTTGGATAAAAGTAAAGAGCGACCTTGATCCCTTTGTAGTCGGTGAGGTTGACCATTTGGCCGTCAAAGGTCGTACCTGTAAATGGCGGCGCCGTCGTGCCGGCCTCAAGTGGTTCAGGTTTGCTAGCCATGACCATGCTCCGCCTAGATAGGGTCCGTCCCCGGTGGCGGGAACGCACTCATTATGTGATCGTATGCGGACGGCTGCTGCCGCCGTCTAACCAATAACTGATTCGCCTTCCATCTAGCGAGACTATTGCGTAGCGTTCTAGACAGCGCCTGTTTGCCCCTTCAACTTGCCAAAGAGACATCGTGAGCCGAGACATCGTGAGCCAAGACATCGTGAGCCCTACCCCTAGCGCAAACCCAATCGTTGCCTCTGCTCAAAACGTCATGAAAATTTATGGCTCGGGTGAGACCGAAGTTCGCGCGCTCGACGGACTCAATGCGGAGTTCCGTCGGGGTCAATTTTCCGCCGTTATGGGCCCGTCAGGATCCGGCAAGTCCACCCTGATGCATGTGATGGCTGGCCTCGACCAAGCCACCAGTGGCGACGTGGTTGTCGGTGGAGTGGATCTGGCGACGCTCAGCGAGAAGAAGCTCACGCTTCTACGACGAGATCGCATCGGGTTCGTCTTTCAGGCGTACAACCTGGTTCCAACATTGTCCGCCCGCGAGAACATGGTTCTACCGCTAGAGCTTGCAGGCCGTAAAGCTGACAAGGACTGGTTTGAGCAGGTTGTGAGTGCGGTAGGCCTGGCCGATCGACTTGATCACCGGCCGAACGAACTCTCTGGTGGTCAGCAACAACGTGTTGCTGTTGCACGAGCGCTGGTCGGTCAACCCGACATCATCTTTGCCGATGAGCCAACGGGAAATCTGGACAGTCGCACCGGCCACGAGATCCTGGACTTTCTGCGCACGGCTGTTCGTGAACTCAATCAAACGATCGTGATGGTGACGCACGATCCGCTAGGGGCGAGCTATACCGATCGAGCGATCTTTCTGGAAGATGGCAAGGTCACGTCGGAGATGGCAGATCCAAACGCGGACGACATTTACTCCTACATGCGCTCGCTGGGCGCCTGAGGTCTGACGATGATCTCCAAACTCGTCCGCAGAAACATTGCGGCAACCAAAGGGCGGCTGCTCCTTATGTTGCTGTCCATCGTGCTCGGCGTGTCGTTCGTCAGCGGTTCTTTCCTGCTGGCAGACAGTTTGCGGGCAATCTTTAGTGATATCACCGAGACGGCCTTCGCTGGAATCGACGCGCAGGTGCGCGGCACCGAGAGCGACCTTTCGACAGGAGAAGAAGCAGTCCGAATCCCGGAAGTCATCTTCGACACCATTGCTGGCTTGCCCGAGGTCGAATACGCGGAGGCCGGCCTCTCTGCGTTCTTCCAGGTCTACACCGTTGGTGACGATGGCGAAGTCAACCGACCTAAGGGCCCTCCCGTCTTTGCCAATTCGTGGGGTGGTCCATCAGTAGCGTCATCGTTCGCTCTTCGAGACGGCCAGGCACCTGTGGGTAACCAGATCGCTATTGACACCACTCAGGCCGAAGCCGAAGGGCTGGTCGTGGGCGACCAAATACAAGTTTCGGGCCCGGGCATCGAGAAACTTCTCGACGTCGAGGTAGCCGGCATCGTCTCATTCGGCGCTTCTGATGCGCTCGGGGGCGCCTACTTCAACCTTTTTGACCTCCCAACAATGCAGACGCTGATGGGAGCGTCGGGAACCATCGACAGCATCATCGTGAACGGCCGGGATGACGTCAGCAATGCGGAATTGGTGCGCTCGATGCGTGCGGCGCTTGGCGACGACGGAAGTCTCGAAGTCGTCAGCGGTACGACCCTGATGGACGAGCAGAGTGGCGAATTCAATGAATTCATAAACATCTTCGGCAATGTGCTCCTCGGTTTCGCGTTGGTTGTTTTATTCGTTTCAGTCTTCATTATTTACAACACCTTTGCGATCCTGATCAGCCAGCGCATCCGTCAGTTCGGCCTGTTGCGCTCTCTAGGTGCCACTGGAGGCCAACTGACCCGTATGGTCCTGATCGAGGCTCTCATCATCGGGATTGTCGCATCGCTCGTTGGGCTCTTTGGGGGCATTGGCATTGCGTCCTTACTCAAGTTTCTGTTCTCACAAGGCGGCGGTGAATTCCCTGATGGGCCGTTGCTGTTTAAGGCGAGGACGATCCTTATTGTCTTCTTCTTGGGTATTGGCGTAACGGTTGGCTCAGCGCTTCTTCCATCGTTGGTGGCCCAGCGAATTCCGGCTCTGGCGGCACTTCGAGACGGTGCGGGCGCAGTCTCTGAGACCTCTCGCCGACGACGTGTTCTCTTCGGCGGCATCGTGTTTACGCTTGGCGGAGCACTCACCCTGTTCGGACTCTTCGGCTCGCTCGGCACTGCAGCTCGACTTACATCACTCGGGTTGGGAGCAGCGCTGCTGTTCGTTGGGATTGCGATGTTAAGCGTTCTCTTCGCATCGGGGGCAACCCGGATCCTGGGAGCTCCTGTCGAGATAACGCGAGGCCTCACCGGCCGCCTGGCACGAGACAACGCCAGTCGCAATCCACAACGCACCGCCGCCACTGCCTCCGCTCTCATGATTGGGCTGGCCCTCATTACTGGGGTATTAGTGCTCACCCAGTCGCTACGGGCCAGCTTCGACAAGATCCTGGATGAAACCGTTGCTGCTGATCTGTTCATCTACGACGACAACCAGGGCTTTCCCTTTGCAGGAAGCGCTGTCGACCAGGTTGCTGCTGCACCTGGGATTGCTCAAGTGGCTGCGTTGACATCGATCAAGGTCGTGATCAACGGCGAGGTTGACGATGCCACTGGCTTCGACGTCGCGTCAACAGATCAGGTGCTGGATGCCAAACTGATCGAGGGAACCTATGACACGGGCGGGGATGGTGTGTTGATCTACAGCGAGAAGGCCGAAGCCCTAAACCTGGCAATTGGGGACAGCATCAACGTCACCTTCGAGGACGACTTCACGGATGACTTCACGATCGTTGGGCTCTTTGACGACAACACGTTGTTTGAATCGGGATGGATCTTCGATCGTGCCACCACCCGGAAGCACACCAATCTGGATTCCGTCGAGTTCATCGGCGCCACGTTTGCTAGCGGGGCGGACCCATCTCAGGCACAAATGGCAGCCGAGCTAGCCGTTTCGAACTTTCCTCAGCTAACAGTGCAGGACAACACAGAGTTCAAGGAAACCCAAGAGGGTCAGCTCAATTCTTTGCTAATCGTTGTTTTCGCCCTCCTTGGCCTTTGTATCGTTGTTGCCTTTATCGGCATCGTAAACACCATGGCTCTGTCAATTCTTGAGCGAACCCGGGAGATCGGCTTGTTGAGAGCGATCGGGACGTCACGGCGTCAGCTGCGGTCAATGGTCCGGTGGGAAGCGATCATCGTCGGTGTCTTCGGGGCATTGCTTGGCGTAGTTCTCGGCATCATTATCGGTTACGCCGCAGTGAGCGCGATCCCGGCCAGCTTCATCAGCGTGGTTTCGATTCCATGGACGTATGCGATTATCTTCACGATCGTGGGCGGCGTATTGGGTATGGTCGCAGCTGTACTCCCTGCTCGGCGTGCCGCCCGTATGAACGTGCTCGACGCCATCAGTTCAATTTGAGCAGGAACTTTTAGCGGCTGCTATCGAGCCGACGGGCTCTGCTACCGCAGTGCGTCGGCGATAGCGGTTATGGCGTCATCAACGTCGGCACGAGTGATGTCAATATGGGTCACCATGCGCGATAACCCATTCTTGGCGACCACTCGGATGTCCTGACGAAGCATCTTTGTAACGAATGCGCCGTCATCTTTGATCGGGAGTTGAGCGAACACCATGTTGGTGTTCTGACCTCTGATGGTCACGCCATCAATCTGGGAAAGCCCTTTGGCAAGCACGGCTGCGTTGGCGTGGTCCTCGACCAGACGAGTCCGATTGTGGTCGATAGCGAATTGACCGGCGGCGGCCACAAGACCGGCTTGGCGGAGCGCTCCTCCAAGCATCTTGCGCCATTTGTGAGCTTCAAGGATTAGCGCCTCTGACCCAACCAAGACCGACCCCATCGGCGCGCCTAGGCCCTTGGAGAGACACACCGATACGGTGTCGAATGGCTCCGCAAAGGCAGCGATATCGTCGCCTGTAGCTGCTGCAGCGTTCCACAGGCGCGCACCGTCGAGGTGCATCGACAGGTCTAGAGAGCGTCCAACATCGGCGGCTTCGTGCATCTGCGCAACCGTCTGGGCCTTGCCCTCGTGCGTGTTCTCGAGACAGAGCAGCTTTGTACGAGCGAAATGATGGTCGTTGGGTTTCACAACAGAGCGCATATGTTCAAGATCCAACGACCCGTCATCGTGCATTCTCACGGTCTGGGGCTGGATGCTGCCCAAGACGGCGGCGCCTCCAGCCTCGTATTTGAACGAGTGGGCATTCTCGCCAGCGATGTACTCGTCGCCACGCCCGCAATGCGCCATGAGGGCGCAGAGATTGCTCTGCGTGCCGCTCGTAACAAACAGTGCGGCCTCTTTACCCAGGAGATCGGCCACATTGGCCTCGAGCGCGTTGACCGTCGGGTCGTCGCCATACACGTCGTCGCCCACAATTGCTGCAGCCATAGTTGCCCGCATGCCGTCACTTGGCGTCGAAACCGTGTCAGAGCGAAGATCAATCACCCATAGAACACTAGTCGCAGCACTACCGTTACCTGTGTGGTCGCTCCCCCGCTTGCCGAAGTCGCACTCGACTGGTGCCATGCGAAGTCGGTAACGGCCGCCTCGAGCAGTGGCAACAGTGACAAAGCTCGCCGCAACGACTTGGCGCGTTGGGCCAGAGCAATAAAGGCATCGCGTGGCGAACACATCGACGAGGACCGATTGTTGTCGGTCGAATTAGATCTCGCCGGTCTGACATCGAAGGATCTCTCCTCCGACAGTTTGTTGCGGGCCCTCGACCTGCTCAAGCGCAGGTATAGCCCGTCGACGCTGCAGCGGCAGTTGTCATCCATTCGAGGTCTCTGCCGCTGGATGTCGACGAAAGGGCTGCTAGCTAACAACCCGTTCGATGACGAGGTTCTACAAGTCCGCGGACGAACTGAACAGGCCGTGCGTGCGTTTACACCCGACGATGTATCCGCAATGATTGACGTCGCCACAGCGCCGTCGAAGAAGGCCCGTTCGGCGTGGCCATCTCGTGACGAAGCAATTATCGACCTGCTGTCAGCGACTGGCGCCCGGAATGGCGAGTGTGTCGCACTTCGTGTTGGGGATATCGGTGGTGCTGATCGGCCGGTTCTACACATCCAGCGTGGTACCAAGTCAGGCCGGGCTCGTGAAGTTCCCTTGGCCAAGCACACGATGGATCGGCTCGAAAAGTATTTAGCTGAGCGAGACGAACGTGGCCAACCTTGTACCGGACGCGAATCCTTGTTCATTCGCAACGACGGACGCGACTTCACCACCGATGCCCTTTATCACTTGGTAAAAAGACTTGCCCACGCCGCTGCTGCACACCTTCCTGACGACGCCCTGGTCCATGGGCTACGCCATTACTTTGGGCTGCAGCTCGCCATACGAGGTGTCCCACCAGCGACTCTCCAGCAGCTCATGGGCCACCAAGACCCTCGAACGACGTCGATCTACACACGGCATGCAAGTTTCGATCTGATCAACGCACTCGATGACGCCGGCTGGCTCTCGTGACCGAACAAGGAGACCATGTTGTTCTGAAGTGTTCTGGCGACGCGTGCGGAATGCGTTATCCCTCTCCTGTGGATGACCATCGCCGGCACGCATGCCCGCTCTGTGAGGCACCCGTCAGCCAAGTGGCCACCTACGACGGGCCCCCATTGCCGGTGGTGCCAACAAATCCACAGGACGGTTCCGTGCTTGTCGGTGTGCTTGACAATATTCGGAGCGCTCAGAACGTCGGGACGATGCTGCGATCAGCCGATGGAGTCGCCCTCGACCATCTCTACCTTGGCGGCCTCACCGCAAGCGCCGACAACCCGAAGGTAATTAAAACGGCCTTAGGCGCCGAACTATCTGTGCCGTCTACGTCCTTCAAGGACACCATCGAGTGCATCGACCTTTTGCGGGGTGATGGGTTCGAGGTCTGGGCCATCGACTACACCTCCGACTCGATCCCGCTGCAAGGTATCGCCGAGCGGCCAGCCAAGCTGGCATTCGTGATGGGCAATGAACGTGCTGGGGTCGATCCCGCGATTCTGCTGGGTGCTGATCGACACATCCATCTGGACATGTACGGCGCGAAGACTACGTTGAACGTCGGTGTGACGTTCGGAGCTGTCGCTTATTGGCTCCGAACTGCTACCAGCGTGGCCTGAGCCGCCTCTAGGTTTGGCCTTCGTCCTGTGCTTCGCCCCGCAACTCGTCAAGCAGGCTATTGACCGATGCCCGTGCCTGCTCATAGTTGAGCTCCGCAGGAGTTTTGCCATAGTCAGAACTTGTCGGATCGGCGGATGCGGGAGTCTCCTCGCTATCGGCCGACAGCGTTGGCTGTTCAGCAACTAATTCGTTCTTCACCGGCTGTGTTAGCGGAGCGTCAAATTTCAGTAGCTCATCGGCGGTTGGCGCTTGGACTAACGGGATCGTGTGCACGGCTCCGGTTGCATTAGGCCGTTGATCCGGCTCGTCGCCTGACGCGACGTGACTCATGTCCGAAAGCGAGATGTCGGCCGGCACTTCACCGACTTCAGAAATAGCAGCAGCAAGCGCCGCTTGCCCGGCGGCCGCAACCGCGATCGCACCAAGTCGAGGGTCAGTCGAGACCACTTGTTGTTGCAATATTGCGATCTTCTGACTCGGGGTTATTGCGAGCTCGTGTTCGCCTTCGGCCAGTTCCTGCTCAGCCGTGTCCTTGACCCCCTCAGCGGCTTCGTCAAGATCTTTGGCCTTACGTTTCAGGAAGGCGCCGACCTTATCGAATAATCCCATCGGATAACAGTAGCGACTCCGAGAGAAAGGCTCACACCATTTTGGGTGTCACCCTGCTGTACGAAGTCGCCCAGCATGGGAACTGACTACTGGGCTACGGCTCGCTTAAGCACCTCGTTCAGCACACGGCCAGCCTGCCACCGCTCCATAATGAACTCGTCGAGGTCAGGATCTAAAAGCAGGTTCGGGTTCGGCCATGCTGCCCAGAAGATCCACTGCTTGTTGAATACCAAGGGCTCATCCTGAGCCAGTTCGCTGAGGTCTTTCGGAAGCCTCTTGTTTCGCTCACCACTGATCTCTGTGAAATAACTCATGAAGCCCGAGTTTGCAAGCACAGAAGGTCCCGCTTTCGGATTCGCTGCAAACCAACGACGTACATGATCTCGCAGCGGCGGCTCAGGCCTGTAGAGGCCCCCACCAATGGCAATACCATCTAGCCCAATTCGCAGCGTGTATGCAGGCCACGAAGGGTCGTGCTTTTCGCGGCGTCCGACGGTGATTCCAAGATTCGTCTTGTACGGCGTCTTGTCGTTCGAGAAGCGGATATCACGGTTGATCCGATAGATCGCCCGCTTCGGGTCCAATTCGTATTCGGGCTCTCCAAGCGCTACTGCTTCGCACAGATCCTGGGCTAGTGCGAGGTATGGCTCGCGCAGATGTCGCTGGTATTCGGCGCGGTGTTCGTCGAACCATGTCTTCGAGTTGTTCTGGTCCAATCCTCGCAGAAAGCTCAGCGTCTTGGCGTTGAAGTAGCTCACCTATGAGTGCAGATTAGCCATGAACAAAGGCAGCGTCTCATCGATCGCATCGGGCTGTTTCGCAAACAAAAATGCCGGGATAACCAAACGGTGCACACCCCAACTCTCGGCCTCGGCCACGGCACCGGCAGGGTCGGAGCCGAAGAGTCCAGGATGCGAAGCGGTGATCTCGATCGCCGTCGCGTCCCGACCGGCGTCGGTAGCGGTTTGGCGCACCACGTCGATCAGTTCTGGCAGATTACCCTTGCCCGGGAAGAAGCCGTCGCCGAGTTCACCGGCGCGTCTAGCGGCTCGCTTGCTGTGGCCTCCAATATGCAACGGCACCGTAGCGTTGTGTGGCTTCGGGTTCATGCTGATGCCGTCGTAGTTGACGAACTCGCCTTGGAAGCTTGCATCATCTTGCTGCCAAAGGGAGCGCAACGCACCCATGTACTCGTCGGTTCGTGCACCTCGCCGCTCGAACGGAACGCCGAGAGCGTCGAACTCTTCCTCGAGCCAGCCAACACCGACACCGAGAATCACTCTCCCTTTGGTTAGTTGATCCAGCGTCGCAACCTCCTTGGCCAAAACGGCCGGGTTCCGTTGCGGCAAGATCACGATGCCAGTCGCCAACTTGAGCGTGGTGGTGGCAGCCCCGACCCACGTCAGCCAGATAAGCGGGTCAGGAATGGGTGCGTCGTGGCTACCCGGCATCTTGCCGTTTGCCGAATAGGGGTACGAGCTTTGATACTCCTTGGGCACGATCACGTGCTCGACCGTCCATAAGGAGTCAAGACCAGCCGATTCAGCCGCCCGACCCAACTGTGCCGCCGCGTCGGGATCGACGAAGGGGCCGGTGTTTCCGAAAGCAAGTCCAAATTCCATAAGCCCAGTCTTGCACCCATTCTCAATCTGGCACTAGCTATCGATGTCTTCCCCCTCACCGTGATCCATATCGCCCATTGAATCGTCGGTCATCGCCGAAGTCTTGGCGTCATAGCGAGCAACAACTTCGACTGTCACCGAGCCAAAGTGCAACGAGACCGCCAAATCAGCTGTACCTACCGGATCAAAGATCATCAGGTGTTTCCCACCCGGCTCAAGTCTGAGCACCGTGCCCGAAGCGATCGCGAATCCGTCTGGTCGAGCCTCCATCGCCATGGTGCCGTCGTCGCCAAGTACCGACTCATGAAGTTCGATACGGCCCACGCCTTCGGCCGACGCTCCTTCGAGTGTCATATCAGTGTCGGTGGTGTTGGAAATCAGCAGATAACCCGCCCCGAGATCAGGCCTGGCTATGCGATATCGAGCGTCCTCGACCTCGATCGCTCCAGAGTCTTCGATCGCGCCCAAGTCATCACCACCACAAGAAACAGCGACCAATCCGAACGTCGCTAAAAATAGCACGACGAGAACTGAATTCTTCATAGTCCGATGGTCGACCTGACAACCCGATTCAGTTCCCAAACTTTCGCAGAACGTAGCGGCGGGCGTCTCTTACTGAGACCATGTTTAGATGGTGGGCTCGATAGCCGCGTCAACGATCAGAGGAACCAGAACGTCATGATCGACCCTCGTAAGAACGTCGGTGTCAGCTTCAGCTGCATTCTGGCGTTGATCACAGACTGTCATCCCGCGGGTGTAGACACCCTGCGTCTCGACGTTGACGCTCAGCCCGACCCGATCGAAGAGGTCAGGCCGGACAACTTCGAGCACGGCGCACGGATCGTGCATCGCCGATCGCTTGACGCCGTAATTCGCCAGACTGAAATCGCTGTAGAAGTCCAGTGCTCCGGCGGCCGCAAGACCAGTGGCCGAACCACTCATGTGCATAGTCGCTATCTCGTCGGCTCCCATAGTGACTTGGCGGGTCAGGTTCAAACCAGCCATGCAGATGTGCACGCCGCTGTCGAAGACGACCGCGGCAGCTTCAGGATCTGCCCAGATATTGAACTCTGCGTGCGGGGTGACATTGCCGGAGTTGGTCGAGCCACCCATGATCACGAGTCTTGGTATCCGGCTAGTCCACGACGGGTCTTGCTGGATAGCCAGCGCTATGTTCGTCAGCGGCCCGATCGCTACAACGGTGACGTCACCAGCAGCGGTCTCGTCAAACAAAGCGGTGATCGCGTCGTCGCTAGCAGTGGTACCAGAGAAGGAAGGCAGCTCGACGCCTCCCAGCCCGCTCTCTCCATGAACATGGCGAGCATCAACAGCATCCGACCCATTCAAGGGCCGACTCGCGCCCCGATGCACGGGCACCGATGCTTTGGCGAGCGCAAGTATTCCTAGAGCGTTATAAGTGGTGTGTTCGATGCCAACATTGCCGGCAACCGAAGTCACCGCTACCAAGTCGCAATACCGAAGGGCACAGAAGATGGCGAACATATCATCGACGCCAGGGTCACAATCAAGCAGAATCTTTGGTCGGGTACTGGCTGTTACACGGCTCATGGGAGTTGCAAAAGGTCAGCGACTTCGCCTGCAGTCGGGAGTGAGCTTTGCGCTCCAAAGCGCAGCGTCGTCGCAGCGCCCACCATCACTCCCCATGCCATCGCATCGGCAAGCGACCCTCCTTCGGCTAAGACATCGGCCAGCGCCCCACAGAAAGCATCGCCCGCTGCGGTGGTGTCCACAGCGTGAACGGTTGGCGCAGGTTGATGGTGCATTTCGGTCTCGTCAACCAGCAGTGCCCCTTGGGCCCCAAGAGTGACCACGGTCCGTGCCGCTGGAAGGAGTCGGGCTTGGTCGACGATCTCGTCGAAGGTCGTGGCGACAGAACTTCCCGTGAGCAAGGCCAACTCGGTCTCGTTTGGGACGAGAACATCAACCGATTCGAGGAGACGGGACGTAAGCGCTTGAGCTGGCGCTGGGTTCAAGATGACAAGTCCACCAGCGGATTCGGCAGCTTCAGTGACTACCTCAACCGGGACCTCCAGTTGCAACAGTGTGACCTTGGCGACCAGCAAGGCTGCGGCGGCCGCCTCTATGTCTTGTTCGTTAAGTCGGCTGTTTGCACCGGGGCTGACGACGATGGAGTTATCACCATCTGGCCCGACGGCGATTAAGGCTATGCCGGACGGTGCGCCTCGGACGATGCGCAGTAGCGATACGTCGATGCCATCGGTTATGAGCCCATTTCGCAGCTCGACGCCGGCTGGATCGTCACCCACGCATCCAACAAACGCAACCGAGCGGCCCAGGCGGGCTGCGGCGACGGCTTGGTTTGCTCCCTTGCCGCCGCCGACCCTGACATGGTCGCCGCCAAGAACGGTCTCGCCAGAGACAGGATGGTGGGGCACGGGCACGACAATGTCGAGATTCGCGCTACCGACAACGCACACGTCGACTTCTGATTTGGTAACCACGACTCGATCCTACAAGCGCCCTACGAGACAGACGTCACCCCCGGAGTGCAAGACAGCCCGCCACTAGACCGCACAAGGAGCGCCAATTCAGGGCACGATAGAGGTGTGCAGAAAGCAGATCTTCTCGTGATCGGTGCCGGGCCAGCAGGAGCCGCCGCCGCGATGCAGGCCGCTCGTGGCGGTGCCCGAGTGGTGGTGTTCGACAAGGCGCGTTATGGGCGCGACAAGGTCTGCGGCGATGGTCTCACTCCTCGAGCGATCGCAGCGCTCAATGCGCTCAACATCGATTACGCCGACGCCCACCGCATCGAGGGGCTTCGCATGATTGCGAACAACACAGAGCGAGAACTCGACTGGCCGTCGGGTACTCGATTTCCTGATCATGGCGCCGTATGGCCTCGACGTCGTCTTGACGCTGCGCTCATCGACGGTGCGGCCGAAGCCGGTGCCGACATACTCTGGGAAACTGACGCGCTTCCTGTAATCGAATCAGGTCGTGTAATCGGTGTTGAAGCTGCAGGAGAGCAGTGGCACGCTCCGCTTACTGTTCTGGCCTCCGGCGCACCCGGCGCTGCTGCCCGCCTCGTTGGCGCTGAGCGCAATCGCGACGAACCTTATGGCATTGCTATCCGCACCTATGCCGAATCCCCACGTCACGCTGACGAGATGCTCGAGGCCTGTCTCACGTTGACCGACGACGAAGGCACGCCGGTACCGGGCTACGGCTGGATGTTCCCGGCTGGCGATGGAACCGTCAACATCGGTGTCGGGGCGCTCAGCACAATGAAGGGGTTTAAGAAACTCAACCTGAACAAGCTGCTTTTGTCGTATCGGGGTTTGGTCCAGGATCCATGGACGCTTGGTCCAGACCTCGAACGTCCACGGGCATGGCGGCTTCCAATGAGCGCACAAAAACGCCACGGCGACGGTTGGGTGGCCATTGGCGACGCTGCTGGTTTGGTCAACCCGATGAACGGGGAAGGAATTGACTACGGCCTCGAGAGCGGAATCATTGCGGCTGACTTGCTACTGGCAGACCCAGCGACCGTGCCTGACGCCTACGACCGCGCCATAGCGGAGCGCTTTGATGCCTTCCTGAACACAGGGCGCCGCTTTAGTTTCCTAATCGGTCATCCCTGGATCCTGCGTAACGGTCTTCGGCTGGCCGTTGGCAGCGACGCCTTGGCCAACATCACCTTGCAGGTCATGGGCAATCTGGTCGATGGGGACACACCTGGCGCTGCTGGGCGCATCTTCAAACTGACCGATAAGGCACTTGGTTTGGCTGATCCGTTACTGCGCCGATCGCGAGCGGCTTCGTAGCGCCACTCATGTTGGCAACCAGGAAACAGAGCCGCCGGACATGCCCAGCGCCAAGTAACCTCGCAGGACTACCTGGAGGTAGCTAGTGCGCTGGTCAAATTTGTTCGTTCCTACCTTGCGAGAAGCGCCCGGCGATGCCGTCGCTCCAAGCCACAAACTATTGCTACGCGGCGGTTTCGCTCGGCAACTTCATTCAGGTCATTACTCGATGCTCCCGCTGGGTTGGCGAGTACACCAGAAGATCGCCAACATCATCCGACTGCATATGGATGCAATGGGTGGCCAAGAGTTTCATCTGCCCGCCATGCACCCCGCTCGGATCTGGAAGCAATCTGGCCGCTGGGATGTCATGGGCGATGAGATGTTCCGTCTCCAGGACCGCAAAGGCGCCGACATGGCGCTGGGTATGACCCACGAAGAGATCTTCGCAACCATTGCGTCTGAAGTCAGCTCGTACAAAGACCTGCCTATGCAGTGGTATCAGATTCAGCTCAAGTTCCGCGACGAACCACGACCGAAAAGCGGGCTGCTTCGAGTGCGCGAGTTCTACATGAAGGACGCGTACAGCTTCGACATCGATGAGGCCGGCCTGGACAAAAGCTTCGATGCCTACCACGATGCGTATGTCCAGATCTTCAAGCACCTGTCGCTGCCTGCTGTGCCGGTCGAAGCATCTTCAGGGGCTATGGGCGGTTCCGGGTCGAACGAGTTCATGGTGCCCAGCGATGCGGGTGAAGATGATGTCGTCATGTGTCTTGCCTGCGGCTACGCGGCCAACATCGAGCGCGCTACGTCGGCGCTCGGCGAAATCATCGACGAGGCTCCCCCAGCCACTCCTGAGATGTTCAACACGCCCGGTGTACGCACCATCGCTGCGCTCGCGGACTTCGAAGGCGGAGCCAGTGCCGAACGTCAGATCAAAACGATGGTCATGGTCGCAGGCAAAGAACTCGTTCTTGCCTTGGTGCGTGGCGACCATGGGTTGAACGAACAGAAGCTCAGCGATGCTCTGGGCTGCACGACCCTGCGTCCAGCATCGGCCGACGAAGTGCAAAAAGCCCTCGGTGCCTTACCCGGTAGTTTGGGTGCCGTTGGTGTCAATGAAATTCGGATCGTGGCCGATCTAGCGTTACAGGGTCGGACCAACATGACGACCGGGGCAAACGTCGACGACCGCCACTACCGAGGCGTCGACCTGGAACGCGACGTCAACGTCGCTGAATGGCTCGATTTACGCACCGTCACCGCCGGTGAGCCTTGCGTCGACTGTGCGACCAAGCTCGAGATCGTTCGCTGCATCGAAGCCGGTCATATCTTCAAGCTCGGACGCAAGTACGCCGAGTCAATGGGCATGGTCGTGCTAGATGAGAACGGCGACAAGAAAGTCCCGATCATGGGTAGTTACGGCATCGGCGTTGGCCGAGCCTTGGCAGCGATCATCGAAACGCATCATGACGACAACGGCGTGATCTGGCCGGTGGCCGTGGCTCCCTTCGAAGTATCGATCATCCTCGTAAGCATGCGTGACGAGGCGACCGTTGCCGCTGGTGAAGACCTCTACGCCCAGCTTCGACAACGGGGTCTCGACGTAGTACTCGACGATCGAGATGCCCGAGCCGGCGTGAAATTCGCCGACACCGAACTCACTGGTATCCCGTGGCGGATCACCGTAGGGCCAAAGGGTGTCGCTGCTGGCATGGCCGAGCTGACCTCACGAGTTACCGGTGAAACTATCGAGGTGCCGATGAGCAAGGTTGTAGATCAAATTACCGAGATCATCGGAGCGGCGCGGGTTCCCGATGGGGCCGACCCGATCTACCGCTGATAGCACGATGAGCGCCCTCAATCTGACGCCAGCCGAGCAGGCTATGCTCGACGGTGCCGATGGGTCAGGGACGGCGCTGGCAATGCGCATTGTTGTCCGCTTGGCCCAAGCCATGGACGCGCTCTCTCTGATTCCGGTCTCCGGTGCGCACATCGACTCGTGCCTCTATCACGGTAAATCTGGGCTCGACTTCGTCCATCGCCTGGTCGATGGCGCTGCACACGTTCGGGTACCAACCACCCTCAACGTCTCAAGCCTGGACCTTCTGCACCCCGAGCTGTACGTAGGTGACCCAGCGGAGGCAACCGCAGCGCGTGAGCTCATGGATGGGTACGTCTCGCTCGGATGCGAACCCACATGGACCTGCGCTCCTTATCAACGCCAGGACCGTCCCGCACGAGGCGCAGATATTGCGTGGGCAGAATCCAACGCCATCGTCTTCGCGAACAGCGTCCTGGGGGCCAGAACCCACCGATATGGCGACTTCGTTGACATAGCTGCGGCCATAACCGGACGAGTCCCGAACGCCGGGCTCCACGTCCAGCGGAACAGGCGAGCGACCGTCATCATCGACGTAAGCGAGCTGCCGACGGCACTACTCGAGGCCGATGTGCTGTATCCCTGTCTGGGTTTCGTCATCGGGCGTCGCTGCTCTGGGCAGATCCCGGCCATCGTTGGTCTCACCACATCAGCCACAGAGGACGATTTGAAGGCACTCGGCGCGGCGGCCGCATCATCGGGCAGTCTGGCCATGTTTCATGCCGTAGGTCTAACCCCCGAGGCGCCATCACTTTCCGATGCTTGCCAAGGGGTCGCCCCTTCGCTGACCATCAAGATCACGGCCGACGACATCCGGGATGCACGCGACCAGCTTTCCTCGACCGCTGAGCAGCCGCTCGCCACAGTCAGCGTGGGCACGCCTCACTACTCGCTGGCCGAGATCGGCCGGCTGTACGAGTTGCTCGCCGGCTCAATGGTCGCGTCGACCGTTGCCTTTTATGTTTCAACGGCGCGCGAAACACTGCACGAAGCCATGCTTCACGGTTGGATTACGCCGTTACGCGATGCTGGGGTGATTTTCGTAACCGATACGTGCACATACATCACGCCCATCATTCGGGACACCAAGGGACTCGGCATGACCGACTCAGCCAAATGGGCCTACTACGCGCCGGGCAACATTGGTGTCGAAGCCATATTCGGGTCGGTAAGCGAGTGCGTGCGCTCCGCTATTGCTGGCAGGGTCATCCGAAATGACTGGACGTGGAGCGATGCTTCCTAAAGGAGTTACGGGTCGAACAATGATCGATGGCTCCGCTGCCGCACCAGCCAGCGTCTTGACGGCACCACTGAGCCTTTGGGGAGGGCTCGACCCGATTACCGGCAGGATCACCGACGTGCATCACCCTCAGCATGGTGACGCAATCGGCGGCACAATCGTGGTCATGACGTCAGGCCGGGGCTCCAGTTCGGCCTCAAGTGTTTTAGCCGAGGCCATAAGGCTCGGGACGGCACCAACGGCGTTTGTGCTGACCGAACCCGATGAGATCCTTGTGCTGGGCGCCGTTGTCGGCCATGAGCTCTACGGCGTGACCACACCAGTGCTGGTTGTGGAACCTTCCCTGCACGCGATGATCCGTAATGGCCACCCCGTGAAAATCGCTCCAGGGGGAACAATAAGCGGGGGCTGATCAAAGGAGCCCCTTTCTGGCTCGTTCCACCGAATACAGTCAGATGGTGCGTCCAGACCTATACCGACTCGAAACTCTCAGCCTGCATGCAGGCCAGAGCCCAGATCCCACCACGGGGGCTAGGGCCGTGCCGATCTACCAAACGACTTCGTACAACTTTGAGTCCGTGGATCAGGCGGCAGCGCTGTTCAATTTGGAAGAGCCCGGACACCTCTACAGCCGCATATCAAACCCCACGGTGGCTGTGCTCGAAGAGCGACTCGCAGCACTCGAGTCCGGAACTGCCGCGGTATGTACTGCGAGCGGGCAGGCAGCGCTGTTTATGGCCATCTCTACGCTGATGGATAGCGGAAGCCACATCGTGGCCAGCCGTAATATCTACGGCGGCAGTCACAACATGCTCAATGTGACCCTGCCGCGATTCGGTATCACCACGACCTTCGTTGACCCTCGCGACCCGGACGCTTTCGCTGCAGCGATCACGCCGGAGACGCGATTGATCTTGGCCGAGATAACCGGCAATCCCGGTCTCGAGGTTTTGAACGTACCGCTTGTCGCCGATGTCGCTCATTCCCATGGCATACCGCTAATGGTTGACAGCACGTTCACCACGCCCTATCTGATCAACCCGGTCGATCATGGCGCCGACATCATCATGCATTCAGTAACCAAGTTCCTTGGCGGCCATGGGATCGCTATTGGCGGCGCTCTCGTAGACGGCGGCCGTCTTGACTGGACAACAACCGATCGCTTTCCGACCTTGACCGAGCCGTACATCGGCTATCACGGCCTGTCCTTCGCTGACGAGTTCGGCCCGGCTGCGTTCTCGGCTCGTGCTCGGGCAGAGGGGCTACGCGACTTCGGCGCCTGCATGAGTCCCACCACCGCGTTTCATCTGTTGCAGGGTGTCGAAACTCTGGCGGTGCGCATGCAACGCCATGTCGAAAATACCCACAAGGTCGTCGAGGCACTGCTCGCCAACGATGCCGTCACTTGGGTTAAGCACCCAAGTGTGCCCGACCATCCTGACCACGACTTGGCGAACAAGCTCCTACCTCGGGGAGCAGGAGCGATACTGAGTTTCGGCATCAAGGGAGGCCGCGAGGCCGGCCGTAAGTTCATCGAGGCGGTTCAACTCGCGTCGCATCTCGCGAACGTTGGCGATGCAAAAACGCTCGTGATACATCCAGGCAGCACCACCCATGGCCAGATGAGCTCGGAAGATCTCGAAGATGCGGGCATCGGCGAGGAACTCGTGCGATTGTCCGTGGGGCTGGAACACAGCGACGACATCATTGACGATCTGTCCCAAGCACTCCGCCGATCGCAGAAGGCACGCTGATGGCCACCCTCAGGTTTGCTGGCCACATTGATGTCTCTGTCTCAACGGGGGGCCGCGACATAGGCACCGATGGCCCCATTGTCATCCTTGTGCACGGCGCTGGCATGGATCGCACCGCATGGTCGCTACAGACGCGGTGGCTTGCCCATCATGGATGTCCTGCCATCGCAATTGATCTGCCAGGTCACGGCGCCTCAGCCGAAGACGAGCTTGCATCGATCGATGCGTACGCCGAATGGCTCGCAAGGCTTGTGCGTGCATTGGACCGGCCTGTGCATGTTGTTGGACACTCGATGGGGTCATTCATTGCGCTCGAGTGCGCGACAAAGGTCGACTTGGCGTCGATCACTCTCGTCGGCACTGCCGCTGCCATGCCTGTGCACCCTGCGTTGCTCGACGCTGCCGAGGCCAACGACCCGTTGGCAGCTCAGCTCATGGCGGGTTGGGCGTTCGCTCCCGCAACACGCACCGGTCCGCACCCCTCGCCGGGCAACTCGATGGTAGGCGCCAACCTCGCCATGGTCGCCCAAACGAAGAATGGCGTTCTGTTTAAGGATTTGTCCGCCTGCACCAACTACCAAAGCGCTGTCGAAACCGCAGCGAGCCTCTCACTTCCGGTGACATTCCTTTTAGGAGCGGCAGACAAGATGACGCCAGTTCGCTCTGCCCAACCGCTTATGGGTGCTGTCGCACACGCCACTGTTGAGATCGTGCCTGGTGTTGGCCACATGGTCATGATCGAGGCGCCCAAGGCGACACGCTCAGCGATTGCCGCAACTGTCGGGTCAAATGCCTGAGTCTTCGGCTGAGTCAGCAGCGTCCGAACCCCTCAAGCTGGCACCACGGCCCCGGCGATGGATACGTCTGCCTCGCCCCTCGGCTAGGCGTTGGGGAATGAACCCCGAAGACCGCATGCGCGTGATGGAGGCTTGCCTCGTCATCCCTGGCTCTGGTTGGGCTGCTCACTTCACCCTAATGATGGCCATGTCAGTCATCGTGGCGGTGATGGGCCTGTCGGCCAACTCCGCAGCGCTGGTCATCGGAGCCATGCTCATTGCACCTCTAATGACACCGGTACTCGGGATCGCTGCATCGATTGCTATGGCCCTGGGCGACGCCACGGTGCGAACAGCATGCACCGTTACCGCTGCCACTGTTGGCGCAATCGGCGTCAGCTACATCATTGCAGGCTGGCTGCCAGGCGAACTGCTGACCAACGAGGTCCTGACCCGCACAGCGCCCGATGCTAGAGATTTGGTCGTCGCTCTGGCGGCCGGTGTTGCCGGCTCCTATGCGACGGCTCGGCCCGACGTATCTAGTTCGCTACCAGGTGTCGCGATCGCAGTCGCTCTTGTTCCGCCCCTTGCGGTAGTCGGTATCACCCTAAGGGCTGGCGAAACCGACCTGGCACTTGGGGCGCTACTCCTGTACGCCACCAACCTCGCCGCCATCGTGACTGTTAGTACGATGGTTTTCATCTCAGCTGGGTTCGTACCGGGTCGACGTCTGCTCAGCATGGCACCGCGCGTAATTGCCAGTGGTCTTGCTGCGTTGGTCATCGTGGCGGTCCTGGGCGTTTTGCTCGGCACCCGAAGCTATGACAGCGCCCAACGTTCCACACAAGTCACCGAAATTCGGGAAGCAACCCAGACATGGCTTGAAGGCACCTTCAACGAGTTCGTGGTGTCGGTTGATGGCGACACTGTTCGGTTGACCGTCACGGGTCCTACACAAATACCTCCGTCCTCAGATCTTCGGGCCGAGCTCGGCGAAATTTTAGGCGAGGTGCCCGACTTACGAGTGACATGGATTCAAGGCCAGACGACCGATGCGATCATCGCTGCGGAGGAACGTTCCGCTGAGCAGCAGGCTCGGGCTACGGTCATCCAAGAGGTCGTCAATCAGTGGCTAGCCAGCGAGGGTGACCCTTCAGCGTTTGACCTAGCGCCCTTGGACATAGGTGAAGAGACAGTCGGCGTTTCAATCTCTTCGACCATTCAGCCGCCAGCTCGCATGGATCTAGAGAGCCGCTTGTTGCAGGCGCTCAATGAGCCGATCCAAGTTGGACTTAACTGGGACGACTTTTCGGCGGGCGAAGCCCAACGAGTCATCGAGGAGGTGCAAGGAACCGCTCGCTCCATCGTGCAGGGCTTCGCCATCGAGCGCGGTTTGACGGTTGATGGCGTCACGTTCGACGGACGCACCGTGGTGGCTGACATACGCGGCACGGTGCCACCCGACGGCGCTGAACTCGAGAGCGCTCTGCGCCAGGCGCTCGGACCAGATGCTGGTATCAATGTTTTCTTCATTGAGCGGATACCTGTCATCCCGGCACCAACCCCCACTACTACGCCTACGCCCACTCCCCTACCTATCCCTACGTCGACCCCGACACCAGAGCCTTCGCCGACACCCGATCCAGACGCCCCAGACGACCCCGACGACCCCGACGACGCTGACAACAGCTAGGTCTCAGTATCCGGGCAGCGGTCGCCAAACCCCGGCCGAGGATAAGCATGCGTTGGTAGTTTGCGCTCGCCAACAAGGGACCAGTTGTGGTCGCTGACGATACGGGATTCCACAGGCTCCTCAATTCACGGTTTCGTGAGCGACCCGCACATCGTTGGTGAACTGCAATGACCGGTATCTGTTAGTTCCCGTCCAGTTCGTCAAAAATGCGCAGGAAAACCCCGGAGCGAACCTTCGGTGTGAAATAGGTCGACTTGGCAGGCATAATCACGCCGCCTTGGGCTACGGCCATCATGTCTGCGACCGCCACCGGCGGCACAAAGATAGGGATCTGGTCGTTTTCGGCTGCTTCAGCAACGATGACAGCGAACGGCTCGATGTCAGGTACGTACGCTATATCGAATGCACTGTGACGCCCGACGATGCCCAGTAGAAGCTCGCGCTCGAGAACTACCGGATCAAGCGCGCCAAGCAAGATCGAGGCACCACCAGCAACAGGTCGCTCATCGAAGTGCACAAGGTGCCATTCGTCATCGAGCACCATCGCTATCTGGCCTGGTGACACGATCGTCACGTCGGAAACGGTCTCGACTCTGAAACGACGCTGAATGGCCGCAAGAAGATGGGCTTGGTTCACACCTTCTCGAAGTCGCACCAGACGATGAAACCCGACCAGATGGAGCGACTGCTCGGGAAAGATTGTGGTCAGCACCGGTAGAGACACCCCGCGGTCGTGTAACTGTTGGTTGGCAGCCGAGCGATGGTGCCCATCAATAATAAAGAGCGGCTCATCTCGCAGACGTTCCGTGATCCGCAGCTGGGCAGCGTTGTCGGCGATGCGCCAAACCGTTTGCTGGAGCCCGTCATCGCCTGTGATGTCCAGAATTGGCTCACTATGCGTCACGGCGTCTAATTCACGCTCCAAACTGCCATCGTCGCGGACCGTGCACGCTACGGGGCTCGACATGGCCTTCACCGTGCCGAAGTGCTCGGCGAGCAGAGCGGCTCGTTCGGCCCGCGTCGCTTCGTGAGGCTTCGCCACGGAGTGGTAGTACTCACTAGGGACTTCGCAAACCAGCCCGCACTGTGTATGTGCGCCGTCCACGAGTCGATAGACGTAGAAGGCCGGTGAGCCATGGGAGGCAAACATGCTGGCCCCCAGAATTCCTTCGAGCGCAGACCGCCCCCGGCTGACCAGGGTGCTGTTGTTTACCGTCGCAGCATCCGGTTCGTCTTCAGCCGATCTGGTGACATGCAAGTACGAGTGAGGATGGTCAGCCCGGAACCGCTGCCGTTCTGCGACGCTCAGCGAGTCGTATGCGGGTGACACAACCTCATGAGCCCTGTCCTGCAGGACCACCATGCCGCGGAATGGTTGAATGCCCGTCATCGGGAAACCTGCACGTCGCTACCTCGTTCATTTGGTTCGTGTGCACTTCAACGTGCCAACGACATGCCCGCCGCGGGTGCCGCAGTATGCCGCCGGGAATGGGATTCCAAGTAATTTCACCTGTCCCCCACTTGTTTGGCCCATGGATTTGCTTGTTGGTAGCGAGAACCAAGAGGAGATCGTCGCTGAACCCGACGAGGATTCGAACTCGGTCGAAAACGTCGACGCCGCTCGTCCACCTTTCTGCCCGCAGTTAGCGAACCGTGTTGGTCTCGTTCGCATCGAGGGGCCACCAGATCAGTTCGAGCGCGACCCACAAGAGCCTCGAGCGTGCGTAGCACAGGACAGGCAAGAACAGGGCAACTGCAAGCGCCGGCAGAAGGATTTTGGTAACGGAAGCCTCGCCACCCGTGGCTATGAACCCGGTTACGATAACGATCAGCAAGACGCCACAGGCCAGCGTCGTGTTCAGCCCGACGCCTCCGATAAACGAACCAACCTGCCGCTCAAGGTCTAGGTCGCAATTTGGGCAGCGCTGATGGACATGGGCTGGATGTCGACTTATCTCTCCAGACGCGCATACCGGGCATCGACGGCGAAGTGACCGAATGATGGAAGACAACCGTCGAGGTTGTGCTGCAGCCGACGCCATAACGTGACCGTAGCGTCGAAGGGATAGAACAAGTGTTCTATATTGGTTCTATGGTCCTCACGGCGATACCCGACGCAATAGCTACATCGACACGCCTGCAGTCCAACATGCAGACATCCCTGTTCGGTTTGGGCCAACTCAACTTTGGAGCTCTGGCCGCCCCGCCCCAGCACCTCGACGATCACTCGTCAGTGGTCTTTGAACCTGGATGGCTCCAGGGCAGTGACCAGGTCTTCGACCAACTCCGCGACCAAATGGCGTGGCAGGCCATGGAACGCCCGATGTACGGTCGAGTAGTCGCGGTCCCCCGGCTCATCTGCACGGTCGATCCTGGTTCTTTGGACGTAACACACCCCCTTGCAATCATCACTCGGGGGCTTGAATCGGCACTTCACCGAAGGTTTTCATCAGTCGGCTTGAACTTTTATCGGACAGGTGATGACTCGGTTTCTTGGCACAGAGACAGCATTCGCGGGACCCGACGACCTCAGACCGTAGCCCTGGTCTCCATTGGCAGCGCGCGGACCCTGGCGATGCGACCACATTCCTCCTACTGCTCGAAAACCGCAGAAACAACAAGAATAACTTCAGCAACAGGCCGCCGGTGGCGACTCGGTCACGGCGATCTGCTCGTCATGCGGGGACGATGCCAGCATGACTGGGAACATTGTGTGCCCAAAGAACGTGCCGCTGGCCCACGAATCAGCTTGGCGTTCCGATGCCAAGGAGTGAACGAGGATCCACGTTCGACCGCCACAGGGGTGACAACATTACTGGAGAGTCACAAATTATAGTGTCGCTTGCGAGCGCTATCCGGAGGTCAGCAGTGAGACAAATGAGACTTAGGTTCTTCTTCTTAGTTGTCGCGGTGACACTAAGCGGTTGTGGCATATTGGGCGGAAGCGACAGCACTGATGTGACTGTCGCTGAAGACGTTGCAGCCCAACCAACAGTGAACAACGTGCAGTCAGTCCCAGCTCAGTCGGCGGACTCGACAGCTGACGCGGCCCTTCCCACAGCGGTGACCCTGCCCACCACGCCACCAATGCCCGAGCCAACCGTGGATCGCAGCCAGCCAACGACCTATATCGTACAGAGTGGCGATGTTCTCGGCCTTATCGCGGAGCGCTTCGACGCCGACATTGCCGAACTTCGACGAATCAACAACCTTGATGGAAACCTAATAAGGGTTGGTCAAGAGCTCACGATTCCTGCTCTCGAAGGATCGACCGAAGACACCGAGACCGCTGGCGCTGGATCTGCAGCGAATACTACCTCGTCTTCAGCGCCCGTCGATTGCAACTCCGACGACACCGGGCACTGCGTTCAGCCAGGTGAGAGTCTGCTCGGCATTGCGCTGAAGTACGACGTAACAGTCGACTCGATCCGGGCGGTAAACCCTGAAGTTATTGGTGACCTGATCAAGTCAGGCGAGGTACTAAACCTGCCCGGCAGCGACAACCCTGCACCACCAGCAACAGACACAGCAGTTGCTGGAGACGCTGACTGCAAGGCCAAGAACCAAGACTTCCCCTTTTACCATGCTGCTGATGGCCTCTGTTACGCCAACCCACCGAGCGACACGCCCGTACCAACCGCTGTGACATGTGAAGCCGGTCGATTCCTGTGGACAGACGGACTTTGTTACCCAATCCCTGGCTACGTCTCGCCAACCGATGACTATGGAACAGTGCCTTGCCGCGCTGGTTATCTTCCACTCGAAAGCGGACGCTGCTGGCCAGCGCCTGGTACGACACCCTCGACGGTCACCCCCGGCTACAACGAAGTGGCTTGCACCCAACCCAACTTCGTATCGTTTGGCACCTCATGCGACCTGCTGCAAGCCGGCATCGAC
>Ga0115003_10000314_pt1 | contig 41798 bp, 38 predicted proteins | sample ArcticOcean_MG_C_7_FD_88736 | JGI IMG/M metagenome (GOLD analysis project Ga0115003, IMG submission 88736) | Marine microbial communities from western Arctic Ocean - ArcticOcean_MG_CB11_88 | ecosystem: Environmental > Aquatic > Marine > Oceanic | place: Arctic Ocean: Canada Basin | collected...
CCAAAAACATTAATAACGGAATATATTCAGCCATCAGATCATCGGCTCAATATGATCGGGGACGGTCACATCTGGTCGATTGAGAAGTACCAGTAAGTTGCGCAGAGTCTCAGCTATGACCTGCAAGATAAGTGTTGCCGGCATTAACAAAAGTAGTGTCTTTAATAAATAGATACCAGCAACACCACTGCTCTCTTCGGAAGTCTCACCAATCGCCCAGCTGGCAACCACATAATCCCAGGAGAATATAAAAATAAGCAGGCATACAGGTAACAGGAGCAGAATACCGCCGATAAAATCGACCAGCGCTTTTTTACGCGGCGAAAATCCGCGGTAGAAAATATCCACCCGTACATGACCACCACGCTGTAGGGTAAAGGCAATACCCAGCATAAACACCAGCCCGTGCAGATAGGTGATCGACTCTTGCAGGGCAATGGAGCCACTCTGAAAGTAGTAGCGCAGCACCACAGTAACCATGGTTACCAGTACCATGACTAGAGTCAACCAAGAGACCATTCTGCCGATCACATCAGTGATCCGGTCAATGGCGCTAATCGTTAGCGACACAATTTTCACAACAGCTCCTGCTTGTTAGTTTCAAAATGGCGGCCAGTATAACCTCAGGGCAAAGTCCCTGACAGCTACGCCCTTTGGCGATGAATATAAAAAGTATAAGAAAAACTCGAAATAAGATTAAAGCTTTTACTTTAACTGCCGATGTTAAGCAGTGATAAGGGGGATTGCCCCCCAGCAAAAAGGCTAAATGCTACTAGCTAACGGCTATGCTGATAAATTCTAAGATCGCTCAACATATAGACTGTGAGCGCTAACCGAGAGTGGTGACAGATATGTCTGGGATTGATGTTAATCTCAAATCAAACACGCAGCTTGCGGCGGCCCCCGTGCAGCACAAGCCGATGCCGAGCCCAGCCAACGCAACGCCCAGCGTGCCTGCACCCGTGCCTGTGCCCTCAATATCGTCTCAAGAACTAGGGCGCGATGCCCAGGCGTTAAAAGGTGAGAGCATCAAGCAACTCAGCGACAATTTGGAAGCAGTGCAAGCGGCGGTTAAAACACTGAATAGCGCCATGAGAAAAGCTCCAACCAGCCTGGAATTTTCTGTCGACAGCGCCTCACAGCGCTTTATTGTCAATGTCACCAATCAAGATACCGGCGAGCTATTGCGCTCCCTGCCAGGGGATGCGATTTTGAAGTTTGCTCAGAATCTGGAATCCCTTCAAGGGGTTTTATTTGATGATACCTATTAGAACAAATAGACAAATAGATAGCAGGCTGCATCCCTTGCGGCGCTACCCTGGGCAAGAGCAGAGTCGCTATTAAGTGCCCAAAGACCCCAGCCCAAGCATCCTCTCCGTTCCAACACCTGCACCCCAACTAATTTACAGCCAACAGCTCGCCAAACCGGCAAATGTCCTCCGCGATAACTTGCCACTTTGCCGCTTTGTAAAAAGACCCTGTTATAAAATTCATCCTGATTTTTATATCTATTAGATGTTAAAGCCCGTAACCACTGGGTTTAACCAATAATGCGCAAACTGTATCCATTGATTTTGGTGACTTCAATCTTGCCGCCGTTGCTACAGCGGCGGCTGCGGGTGTCGCCAAAGGCGCGCTGGGAACTGACTTAAGCGCTGTGAGCGTCACTACTGCGAGTGCCATTAGCATCCTTGATACGGCCATCGCTGGCGTTAACAGTCAGCGCGCAAGTTACGGTGCCATGATCAACCGTCTTGAATACGCGGGCGATAATCTCGCCAATGTGTCGCAAAATGCCTCCGCTTCACACAGCCGCATTCTCGATGCCGACTATGCAACTGAATCTACTGAGCTGGCTCGCACGCAGATTATTCAGCAGGCCGGTACAGCAATGTTAGCCCAGGCGAACCAGCAGTCTCAGTCTGTACTAACACTACTGAAATAAATTTTTAACAAAGGCTTTAGTAGACTCTTTATTAAAGGAGTCTAATTCAGCCTCAGTTAAAACGAAAAACTGCGTCGCTATTTATCAGTAGTATCCAGAGCAACAGCCTAAAAAACCTGACCTTCGCGTCAGGTTTTTTTATGCCTATCAAAAAAAACGCCCTAGACCTTAAGCTTTCCGAAGTAGTGCCGATCTATAGGGTAAGCAAGAAAACAAACAACTTAAAAACAACCGATTTTAAAAGGAAGAGATTATGACCGTTATCAATACCAACACTGCTGCGACGATTACCAGTAATGCAATGGCCACTAACAGCCGCTCCATGTCTCAAGCTATGGAACGTCTTTCAACTGGTCAGCGTATCAACTCCGCATCAGACGATGCCGCCGGTTTAGCTATCTCATCTAAAATGACCTCACAGATTCGCGGGCTGGACCAGGCTGTTCGCAATGGCAATGACGCCATCGCCATGATCCAAACTGCCGACGGCGCTGCCATCGAAGTTAGCAACATGCTGCAAAGAATGCGTGAACTGGCCGTTCAGGCTGCCTCGGGAACTAACACTACCGACGATGTGACTTCACTCAACACTGAGTTCGCCGCACTGCGCGATCAAATTGACGTTGTTGCCGAAAACACTGAGTGGAACGGCACCGCGATTCTCGACGGCTCTGTAGGTTCAACAGTCAGTGCCACTAATGTTGTAAGCTTTCAGATCGGTGCCAACAATGCTCAAACTATCGCCATCGACTTTGGTGACTTCAATCTTGCCGCCGGTGCTACCCCAGCTGCAGCAGGTGTCTCTAAGGGCGCACTGGGAGCCAATCTATCTGCTCTAGCAGTGAATACTGCTGCAGTGATTACCACTCTTGATGCGGCAATCGCTGGTGTTAACAGCCAACGTGCAAGCTACGGTTCCATGACAAATCGCTTGGAATATGCCGTTGATAACCTCGCCAATGTTTCGCAGAATGCCGCAGCGTCACGCAGCCAAATTCTCGATGCAGACTATGCGACTGAATCAACTGAACTGGCTCGCACGCAGATTATTCAGCAGTCTCAGTCCGTATTAGCTCTGCTTAAGTAATGTGTTAGATGTTTTCTGGCTGGCCCTTCTTAAAGAGCCGAATAGCCAAGGGCAGTAAGATAAGTATTTTAAAAAGACCGGCCACTGCGCCGGTCTTTTTAGTTTTAAGATAAAAAAATATTTTCCATGATTAAAGCTTTTTAGTATTTTATGCTCTGTATCGGGCGTGGAATTTTTGACCAAGCCGCCACTACTGGATAAGCTGTGGCGCAGAATAGTCAGCAGCACCAACACTGGGGGAGTGGCAATAGCATGCAGAAAGTACGCGATGCTTTAATTGAAGTGATTATTATTATTTTGATCGGTGGGCTGATTGGCGCAGTGCTCGCCGTGGTCTCCAATCTGTTTGTGATCGGCGTGCAATGGTTTGGCCAACAGCGGGAAGCCAGCGAAATGCTGTCACTGACCATTGCTGGTGACACCGTCTCCTTTTCCAGTGTGATCTTTTTATGGGCCGCTGCCGCCGTGGTGGTGGTATTGAAAACCGGTCTCGGTATTGCCCGCTGGACGGGCCCGGCAGACTCTACCTATGCCGCTCAGCAGGTGAATGAGCCCCTGGATATCAAGACTGGTCTCGCCTCGACCCTGGCGGCTTTTGCTTCAGCCAGCGGTGGCGGTTCCGTGGGCCAGTACGGGCCGATTGTGCACTTTGGTGCCGCTATGGGGATCTGGGTTAAACGCTTTATCTCCAGTCGCCTGTCCCATGAAATCTATTTGGGTTGCGGTGTTGCGGCGGCGATTTCTGCCGGGTTTAATGCGCCCATCGCCGGGGTTATTTTTGCCCATGAGGCGATCCTTAGACACTTCTCTGTGAGGGCGATTGCACCGATTACCGTGGCCTCAGTCTCGGCCAGCGCACTGGGAAATCAATGGTTTCCCCAGACCACCACCTTCGAAATTAGCTCAGTATTACCACCCCTGGCAGAAGTGGTGCCAGTGTTAGTCATGTTGGCCCCGGCCTTTGCCCTGGTGGCCATCTGCTTTATGGCGGCGCTGCGCTACTCGGCGCAAACTGCCGCGAGAATGAATACCTCACCGCTGTTGTTGCCGTTTATTGCGGCGACCATTTGTGGCTTGGTGGGGGTCTGGATTCCACAGATTCTCGGTCTCGGCATTTCCAGTATCAATGAGATGATCGCCGGGGAGTTTACCCTGTCGCTGCTGCTCACGGTGCTGGTAGCCAAGCTGTTGATGACCGCGCTCTGTATTGGTTTCGGTCTGTTTGGCGGGGTCTTCTCCCCCTCTCTGTTTATCGGTGTTGCTGCCGGTGCGGTGGCCGGTGAGCTATTGATCCTGTTTGGCTTTGCCGATATCGCCAGCATTATTAGTGTCGCCGGTATGGCGGCGGTGAGTTCCGCGGTGATCGGCGCGCCGGTGGCGGCGGTGCTGATTATTCTCGAGCTGACCCAGTCCTATGAATATGCAGTGGCGGCCATGATTGCGGTGATGGTCTGCAATCTGCTCACCAACCGCCTGTTTGGCAATTCGTTTTTTGATCGACAGCTGCTGGATCGCGGTATAGATCTGAGCAAGGGTCGCGAGGCCATCGCTCTCAACCAGCAGGTTGTCGGCCCCTTTGCCAGTCAGGACTATGTTCGCGCGGCCCCTTCGGTTAGCGGCTCTGAGCTGCGTGAGGAAATGCGCAAGCGCGGGCACACGGAAGCCTACATCATCAACGATGACGGGCAATTTTTCGGCAAGGTTTCGATTTATGAAGTGATTGAAGCTGCCGATAGTAGTATTAATGATTTTGTCGATACCCGACCGCTGACACTCTATGTGGACGATAGCCTAGCCGACGCCATGATTAAGGTGAGCCAGTTTGTCGGTGAAAGTCTGCCGGTGGTAGATGCTGCCAGCGGTGAGCTTCAGGGTAGTCTCGCCGAGGGCGAGCTATTCCAGGCGGTGATCGATGTACAGAATCAGGCCCGCGGTCTTGAACGGGCCTAAGCCTTTGTTGAATACACTTTTTTAGCCTCAGAACCACTGAGCAACATCCCCTATGAAACAGTTACAACTTGCCCTTTTATGCTTCGCTCTAATCAGTGGGTCGACTCTCGCTGGCCCCTTTGAAGCGGGACTCAGCGCGCTCGATCGCGCTCACTACGCCACCGCCATGCGCGCCTGGCTGAAGCTGGCCAATGAGGGTGCAGCGGAGGCGCAAAATAATGTCGGTCATCTCTATGAGCAGGGTTTTGGTGTTTCGCAAAATTATACTGAGGCCATGAGCTGGTATCGCCAGGCCGCGGATCAGGGTCTCGCCGAGGCTCAGCACAATATGGGTATGCTCTATTACCACGGCTATGGGGTCGCTGAGAACCAGCGTGCCGCGACGAAATGGTTTAAGCGTGCGGCGCTGCAAGAGCTGGTGGATTCGGAGTATATGCTAGGGCTCGCCTATCACGAGGGCAAAGGTGTTGAACTGAATTATCAGCTGGCCAAACACTGGTTTAAAAAGGGCGCGCTAAAGGCCTATGGCAATGCCCAGTTTATGTATGCCTTTATGTTGCAGGCGGGCGCCACTGAAGAGCCAAAGCCGTTTGAGGCTTTGGTCTGGAGTGAGGTGGCACGGCTCAATGGTCAGGGGGCGACATCGGATATAGCTGACATTGCTAAGCTCAAGCTGGAAGATGAAGAGGTTGTCGAAGCCGAGACGGCAGCCCTGCGCTGTGTCGAAAGCGGCTATGGCGACTGCCCCTAATTGGCTCTCTACTTTGCCAAATAAAAGGCCACCTAACCGCCCCTCTAATCATAAATGAATGAATATTGTTAAAAACCCCATTTATGATTTTCGATTTAAAACCCATGGCCAGGCAGCCATAGGGGGTTTTCGGCTGGTGAGTTATCTGGAAGTGGCGACAGCCCCAGCAATCAATCTTTGTTTTTTCTGGCGGCATCGATCTTCGGTTTCCAAAATTCATGGTAGGCCTTCCACAGAATTGTGCAGACCAACATCACACCAATTAGCGTGGAAAATATATTGGTTAGATCATATCCCTTGAGGCTGCTGACTTCCGGCCTGATCCACATAATCAGAATAATCGGCACCGCCACCAACAGGTAGATGCGGACTAATCTGCACACGGCGCAGGGCGGCTTTGGCTTTTTCTCCTGCATGATTAAACGCTCCTCTGGGCATTTTAAGAAAACATTAGTCTATCAGCTTTGCACTCTGTGCCGCGATACGATAACGGGCCACCTGCTGGTCGGGCAAAAAGTAGTTCAGCCCTGTATTGATCGTCAGTTGTTGCCCGGACTGAAGGTCTTTGACCATATTAATGGTTCTGGTTTGACCTGCTGGGCCATTGACCTTGAGAACAATACTGCGCATGGCACGGGGGCTGGTATTCACCACCGTCACCAACAGCGCGCCCTTGCTGCTGACTGCCTGGCTAAAGGCTAAAAAGGTCTGAGGTTGCAGCTGTAAGTTGACCTGCTGAATTTTTTCGCGGCTCTGGTTGCCCAGCTTGCCGGGAGCCTGAGCGGCCTGCTGAAAATAGCTCTGGGCCTGCTGGTACTGTTTTTGCCCCAGGGCCAACTCCCCAAGATAGTAGCTAGCGGTGGCCGTGGGCAGCAGTTCGTAGCTGCGCTTAAAATCCGCTTCGGCGGCACTTTTGTCGCCCTGCTTGTAGCGCACAACACCGCGGCCTAAGTAAGGGCTATAGAGGGCGGAGTTTTTGCCGATTGCCGTGGTGTAGGATTTTTCCGCATTACCCGGTTTCTCGAGCAGAGTCCAGGCCTGACCGCGCAACAACCAGAACTGTGCTTCGTCCGGCTGCAGCGCCACCGCCCTATCTAGGTGTTTAATGGCTGCACCGGGCTCTTCGTCCGCCAGAGCTTGGGTGGCTAGCTTTTCTGCGGCATAGGCCGGGGCATCACTGGTCAGCTGGGCGATGGCCTGCTGATAGCGCTGTCGATAACGTTTACCGGGGACAAAGTCTGCGACACGCAGTTTATTCGCGGCGACGCGCTGAGCTGAGGGTGGGTGGCTGGCAAATAGGCCACTGAGAAAATCCGCCTGTCGCGACTTACTCAGCTCAACAAAGGTCTGCTGTAATTCCACTGCCCCCTGCACCTCATAGCCCGCTTTGGCCATATAAGCCATGCCGTAATAATCGGATTCCAGTTCGTCATCGCGACCATATTTTGCCATCCAGGCGGCGCTGCCCAATTGCGAGGCCATGCCATAGAGCTGTTCGCCAGCCTGCCCCTGAGCGGCCACGCCTACAGCGACCATACCGATATTGGCCAGAGTGCCTGCGGTCATTTGAGTGGCGCCGTGACGGGCGGCGGCATGCACAATCTCGTGGCCGAGCACCGCAGCCAGCTGTGCCTCGTCGTCGAGTAACACTAGCAGGCCAACATTAATGGCGATCTTGCCACCCGGTAGAGCCCAGGCGTTGGGTACGCGATTGTTGAGCACAACAAATTCATAGGGTAGGTCTGGGCGATCACTGACGGCGGCGAGCTGGTTGCCGACCCCGCGAATATAGGTTTGCAGCGCAGGATCAAGATAGTAGTCACCACCCTGAGACTGGCGCGACGGGGCGTAGTTTTTCTCACCTATGGCAACTTCCTGTTGCGGTGAGATAATTGACAGCTGGCTTTTGCCGGTCACTGGGTTAACTGAACAGCCGGTAATGACAAACGCCAATACAACGGCTATTAATCCATTTTGCATTGCCGGTCTCCATCGATTTTGCATATTATTTCCCCATCCATGAGATAAAACTGGAACTTATCGGATTTAAAGCGGTGCTAAAAATAGAGCCTCGCGCGCTTCTCGCAAGTTGATATAATAACACCATTAATTCTAGCTAATTTCCACTAAACGGCGCAGTTTACTTATGTTAGTTGTTATATCTCCGGCAAAAAAACTCGATTATTCAAGTTCTATTGAAGCACCTCTGCTGTCACAACCGGCGTTGTTAGATCATGCCGAGGAGCTTTCACAGGGCCTAAAGAAGCTGGCACCTCAGGATGTTTCTAGCCTGATGCACCTTAGCGATAAGCTTGGAGCACTCAATTACGAACGTTTTCAAGAGTGGCAGACACCCTTTAATGCCGACAATGCCCGGGCTGCAGTCTTGGCCTTTAAGGGCGATGTCTATCAGGGCCTGGATGCGGACAATATGAGCGCAGCGGATTTGCACTGGGCTCAGGATCATCTGCGAATTCTCTCGGGACTCTATGGTGTGCTGCGACCCCTGGATCTGATGCAGGCCTATCGCCTGGAGATGGGCACTAAGTTTGCCAACCCAAGAGGCAAGGATCTCTACCAGTTTTGGGGCGATATTATTACTCAGGAACTGAATCAGGTGGGGTCGTCGGTGCTGGTTAATTTGGCCTCCAATGAATATTTTAAGTCGGTGCGCAAAAAAGATATTACCGCGCGCATTGTGACGCCGGTGTTTATGGACAAGAAAGACGACAAGTACAAAATCATTAGCTTTTATGCCAAAAAAGCGCGGGGCTTGATGAGCCGCTATATTATTCAAAACCGGATCAGCGCAATCGAGCAGATCAATCAGTTCGACACTGATGGCTATATCTACAATGCCGCCCTCAGCGAAGCCGATGCGCCGGTGTTTTTACGCGGCTAATATTAGTCGCTACTATTGACCGGCTAATGGGTTAGAGGCAACGAGCCTAACTAAACTGTAACAACCCAATCAGGAGCAGTCGTTATTTTTAAGGATAAACCGTTCTCTCAAGCCTGCGAGAACAATAAGGCGCCTATTTTCCATCTGCTGGCGCCGCTGCTGCGGAGCAAAACCCACCTATTGGAGATCGGTTCTGGCACCGGTCAGCACGCGGTGTGGTTCGCCAACGAGCTGCCCCACTTGATCTGGCAGACCAGTGATCTGATTGAAAATCATCCCGGCATTTTGCAGTGGGTCAGCGACTACCCCTCGACCAACCTGCGCGCGCCCATCAGCTTAAATGTCGCCGCTGGAGACTGGCCAGATACTGAGTTTGACGCCATCTATACTGCTAATACGGCCCACATTATGGCATGGCATGAGGTTCAGGCAATGTTCCAGCGGGCCGCCTCAAGCCTCCAAGCCAATGGGCTTTTCTGTCTTTATGGGCCGATGAAGTATGCTGGTGAATTTACCTCGGAGAGCAACCGACTGTTTGACCAAAGACTGCGTGAGCAGGTTGCCCACCGTGGTATTCGGGAATTTGACGCGATCAATAAATTGGCCATGGACGCGGATCTAATACTGCTCGACGACCATGATATGCCGGCCAACAACCGGCTGCTGATTTTCGAGAAAATCGGCTGAGATAAAGCGCGTTGGTAAACACTTGCCTTAGGGGTTCAACAGATAGTCCCCGACTAGCCCGATAAATATAATCATACCCACCCGGTGGTTGCTCAAGAACGCTTTGAAGCAGGCATCGCGATCCCGTCCCCGACTCACCCGATGCTGATTGATAAAGTACCCTGCCGCCACGGCGAGCCCCGCAAAGTACATCAGGCCACGGCCAAACAGTATTCCTGCGGTCACCATCAGCAGCACCACGGCAAGCTGTAGCAGACCAATAATCAACAGGTCGTAGCGGCCAAATAATATTGCGGTGGATTTGATGCCAATACGCAGATCGTCTTCGCGATCGACCATGGCATAGTAAGTGTCAAAGGCGATAGTCCAACAGACCACGGCGACAAATATAACCCAGAGCTCAGCGGGCAAGCCATTGTTGTGGGCGGCAAAGGCCATCGGCGTGGACCAGGCCCAGGCGATACCCAAGCCCAGCTGAGGCCAGTGGGTAAAGCGTTTTAAAAAGGGATAGAGGGTCGCCGCAGCAGCGCCACCAAAGGCCAGAGTTATGGTTAATTTATTGGTTAACAGAACCAGTATTAGGGCGGTAAAAAGCAGCGCGAAAAACAGCGCTAGTGCGGTGCTCGCCCTCACTTCTCCCGAAGGCAGTGGCCGCAGGCGGGTACGCTCCACATCGCCGTCAACATGGCGGTCGGCGTAATCATTGATCACGCAACCCGCTGCGCGCATAACGATTACCCCGAGACAAAAGATCAGCAGATTGGCGCCGCTGGGCTGACCGGCGCTGGCAAACCACAGCGCCCAGAGGGTGGGCCACAGCAGCAGGTAGGTGCCGATGGGTTTGTCGAGGCGCATCAGGCGCAGCCATCGATTAGCCATTGGGGGCTGGGCAGCTGAGGGCTGAGGAGCTGAAGGATTAGTCATAGGCATGGCTCGTAGTGATGTTGTTAGCAACATCCTGTAATGAAAAGCTTGGCAAAAAGACTTCGCAGACCAACAGCGGTTTAGCGGACAGTTTAAATACCGAGCGACGGCCCCAGGCGCGCTTATCTAGAGGCACCAACCGTGCTGATAATGGTTTGCCATCAGGCTCGATGCAGGCCCATTGGAAAGGCTCCCGGGTCATGGTCGGATCACTGAATAACAGTGCCCCCAGAGGCCGGCTGTCGAGATGGCGCAATTTGCGCAGACGGCCAGTAAGGGTTTGCAGGGGAATAACGCTGCGGGCAAATACCCAGGGTACGCCACCGCCGTGCAATAGAACTTCGCGAACTAGGGCCAGGCGGTGCTCAGGTAGGGACAGCGCTCGACGCTCGGAGAGACTCGGGCGCTGTAGTGACTGGCTCAACACTTCGACCTTAAACTGCCCATCGCTAGCATGGATCAGCCGCTCGGTAAGCGAGCCGCGGTCCAATAACCAATCGCGCCAGAAGGGTGGAACAAAGGTGTTACTGGCTGCCGTTGATTGGCGCCACATAGCCCTGTCAGAAAAATGTTTTGGGCTCACAGAGCGTGTACCTTTAGGGGTTTTTGGCATAGATGTCACGACCGTCGAACTGCCCACGATAGCGCTTATATTCCCATTGGTACTGTTCTGGTGCCAGGGCCACAATGCGGGCCACGTCGTCATTTAGCGCAGTGACTGCGGTCACCTGATCATCGCTGTAAAGATCCTCATTGACCGGCAAAAAATGTAGCCGCCAGCCGCCAGGTTCGCGCAGGGCCGTAGCCAACAGGGCTCGGCTGTGGGAGCGCTTCAGTAGGTTGGTCACCAGAGTCATGGTCGGTACCGGCACGCCCATAAAAGGGACTTCGACACCGCCGTTAGCCCCCGGCTTTTGATCCGGCAAGATTGCAGTGGTCTCGCCGCGCTTTAAGGCTTTGATCAGTCCCGCAACGCCGCGGACATCGGTGGGTACCAGCGTGGCACCGGATTTCTCACGTGAGGATTTTATCCAGCGACCCAGTGGCGCTATTTTGGGTGGCTCATAGAGAGAGGTCATCTTGGTTTGCGGGGAGAGCCACAGGCCAATCACTTCCCAGTTGCCCTGATGGGGAATGATTAGCAGTGTGCCGGGATCAGCAGCCAGGGACTCTTGCAGTAGTTCCAAGCCCTCGACGGCGACGATCTTGTTTTCCAGCCAGGCTGTGGAGCTGCTCCAGACTCTGGGTGTTTCGAAAAACGCTTGGCCCAGCTGCAACATACGCTGCTGGCAGAGCGCCTCGATAGCGGCGTCTGCAAGCTCTGGGTAACAAAGTCGTAGATTGACCCGGGCGACCCGCACTGGGGTGAGCTTGAGGCTGTAAATCAGACGACCGACGCCACGGCCAATGGCGCGACTAAGACGCAGCGGCAGGAAGGCAAAGCTTCGCAACAGTAAGACTAGAATAGCGTTTTTCAAATCTGTTATCTCACCTCGCGCCGAGTATCTAGCCGGTTTTTGCCCCTGCTAGAGCGTCTTATTCAAAGAGTACTTTTTCTAATAGTCTTTGTTATTGAAACCCTAACAATTAGAGCTTAGCGATCAACTCGTCACGGAGATAGGCGCGCAGATCTTCGCCAATTTCGCCGTGCAGTAGCCCCAGTTCGATATTGGCCTTGAGTAGGCCCATCTTGCTCCCACAGTCATAGCGGGTGCCGGCGTATTCATAGGCCAAGACCTGCTCTTCGGTAAGCAGTGTTTGAATCGCGTCGGTGAGCTGAAACTCGCCGCCAGCGCCGGGCTTGAGGTTGGCCAGGTGTTTAAAAATTTGCGGGGTGAAAATATAGCGACCGGTGACACCCATATCCGAGGGGGCATCTTCAAACGCGGGCTTTTCAACAATCTTGTCCAACAGGTGAACCCGGTCAGCCTGAGGCCGGCCACTGATAACGCCATAGTTGGAAATTTCTGGGCCCGGGACCTTTTGTACCGCAACCACTGAGCTTTTGTAAAACTCGTAGAGCTCAACCATCTGCTGCACGGCGCCTTTTTCGCCGTGAATCAGGTCGTCGGCCAAAATCACGGCAAAGGGCTCATCGCCAATCAGGTGAGCCGCGGTCAATACCGCGTGGCCCAGACCCAGCGCTTCGTTCTGGCGAATATAGGTACAGCTGACCCCTTTGGGGACGATATTTTGGGCGATATCCAGAAGCTTGGTTTTATTGCGTTTTTCTAGTTCGTGTTCCAACTCATAGGCTTTGTCAAAGTGATCGGCAATGCTGCGCTTGTTGCGTCCAGTAATAAAGATCATTTCAGTAATACCAGCGGCGACTGCTTCTTCAACCGCGTACTGAATTAAGGGTTTGTCGACAACAGGCAGCATCTCTTTCGGGTTGGCTTTGGTTGCGGGTAAGAACCTTGTACCCATACCGGCTACTGGAAATACTGCTTTGCGAACCTTTTCACCGTGTCGTACATGTGCCATGGAAACCCTTCCTCTGGATAATTAATCTGTGCTTGTCACGCAGGTTATTCCTGCAGCCTGGTTAGTGGCCCGTATTATATCCATAACCGATTGGATTTCGGGGACTTTAATTAAGGCATTAGCGCCCTTCCGGCCTTTCTTTATTGGGCTGCCGCCCTATAATTGCTCTTTCGCGATAAAAATACCCTTTTAACTGTTCCTTACATCCGCAGGTATCCACCTTGAACAATGTCGGCACGCCCCCTGAAACCTTTCAGGCGCTAATTAACAGACTGCAACAATACTGGGCTGACCAGGGTTGTGTGGTACTTCAGCCCCTGGATATGGAAGTGGGTGCGGGCACCTTTCATCCGGCGACATTTTTGCGCGCCATTGGTCCAGAAAACTGGAACAGCGCCTATGTACAGGGCTGTCGCCGTCCAACTGATGGCCGCTACGGTGAAAACCCCAATCGACTGCAACATTACTATCAGTTTCAGGTCGCCATGAAGCCGTCACCCAGTGACTTTCAGGAACTCTATTTGGGTTCGCTGCGCTCTCTGGGCATCGACACCGAAGTGCACGATGTGCGCTTTGTTGAAGATAACTGGGAATCGCCGACACTGGGCGCTTGGGGCATTGGCTGGGAAGTGTGGCTTAACGGTATGGAAATTACCCAGTTCACCTATTTCCAACAGGCGGGCGGACTTGAGTGCTTCCCTGTCACCGGTGAGATCGCCTATGGTTTGGAACGCATTGCCATGTATCTCCAGGGTGTCGACAGTATCTATGATTTGGTCTGGGCCCACGGCCCGCAAGGCGACGTAACCTACGGTGATGTTTTCCACCAAAACGAAGTGGAGATGTCGACCTATAACTTTGAGCACGCTGATGTCGACGCGCTGTTTGCCCAGTTTGATCAATGTGAAAAAGACAGCATGTCACTGGCTGCCAGCGGCTTGCCACTGCCCGCCTATGAAATGGTGATGAAAGCATCCCACGCCTTTAACCTGCTAGATGCCCGTCATGCCATTTCGGTGACTGAGCGTCAGCGCTATATTTTGCGCGTGCGCACTCTGGCCCGCACGGTTGCTCAAGGCTACTTTGATTCACGCCTGGCCCTGGGATTCCCTTTGGCTGACAAGGATCTCGCCGAAGAGGTGATGGCTCGAGTGGCCAAGGAAAAAGCCCAGCAGCAGGCCAAGCAAGAACGAGCAGATAAAGCGGGAGCAGCCAAGTGAGCAAAGATTTTCTAGTGGAAATTGGCACCGAAGAGCTGCCACCGAAAGTATTGCGTCAGTTGTCCGAGACCTTTGCCGAAGGGATTACCAAGCGGTTGGCAGACCAGCAGCTCAGCTTTACCGAGATGACCGCTTATGCCGCGCCGCGCCGCCTAGCCGTAGTGATCACAGATCTAGCTGAGCAGACCCCAGATCAGGATGTGGTCAGTTGGGGGCCCCCCGCCAAGGTCGCCTTTGGCGCCGATGGCCAGCCAACCAAAGCAGCGGAAGCCTTTGCCCGAAAGAATGGCCTTGAAGTAGCCGCACTGGCTGGATTGGTGGAAAACGATGGCCAGCAGGACAAGCTCTGTGTGCGCCAGACCCTAGCCGGCAGCAACACCGAGGCACTGTTGGGTGAGATCATCAATCAGTCTTTAGCTGACTTACCCATTCCCAAGCCCATGCGCTGGGGCCGCAGTCGTCAGGAGTTTGTGCGGCCGGTGCAGTGGGCTGTTGTGTTGTTTGGCGATCAAACCGTGGAAACCACTATTCTCGGTTTAACCAGTGGCAATCTCAGTCGCGGCCATCGCTTTCACAGCACCGGCAATATTGAAATCACATCGCCTCTGGCCTATCGCGACCTACTCTACAACGCCTTTGTAATGGTCGATTTTGCTGAGCGCCGGGAGTTGATTCGCGGTGGTGTTATTGCGGCTGCGAAGAGCGCCAACGGCAATGCTGTGATCGATGAGGACCTTCTGGAAGAAGTCACCTCATTGAATGAATGGCCAGTGCCCCTGATAGGTCGCTTCGAGGAACACTTTTTGAAAGTGCCCGCTGAAGCTCTGGTCTCATCTATGGCTCAGCATCAGAAGTACTTTCATGTGGTGGATGGCAACAATCAACTGTTGCCGCTGTTTATTACTGTGGCCAATATCGCCAGCCGTGATCCCCAGCAGGTTATCGACGGCAACGAACGAGTGATTCGCCCACGTCTCGCTGACGCAGCGTTTTTCTATAATACCGATTTAAAGACCAGTCTTGAGGCACGGCGCGAGTCCCTGCGCAAGATTGTCTTCCAATCCAAGCTCGGCAGTGTCTATGACAAGACCACCAGGGTCAGTGCGCTTGCTAAAGCCTTGGCGCCATCTGTCGGCGCCGATGTGGCTGCTGCCGGTCGCGCTGGTGAGCTGTGCAAGTCCGATCTGGTCAGTGAGATGGTGGGCGAGTTTGCCGATCTTCAGGGTGTTATGGGCCGCTACTACGCCCTTAACGACGGTGAAGACGCCGCCGTAGCCGAGGCTTTGCTGGAACAGTATCTACCGCGTTTTGCTGGCGATAAGATTCCCGCTACGGACACTGGCACAGCGCTCGCTCTGGCGGATCGACTGGATACCTTGGTGGGCATCTTCAGCATTGGCCAGCAACCTTCAGGGTCGCGGGATCCATTCGCCCTGAGACGCGCCAGCTTAGGTATTTTGCGGATCATTATTGAGCGCAATATCGACATGGACCTGAAAGTGGCCATTCAGGCGGCGGCACAACAGCTAGCCCTTGCTGACACCTCTGATGAGCTATGCGTGCAAGTACTCACTTATGTCACAGACCGTTTAAAGTCTTGGTATCGCGACGATGGCATTACGCCAGAGGTGTTTGCCTCAGTGGCGGCATTGGGGCTCTCTAACCCCCTGGATATAGATTCCAGAGTTAAAGCGGTGGATCAGTTTTCTCGAGCACCGGAAGCGGTGGCTCTGGCCTCGGCGAATAAGCGCGTATTAAATATTTTGGCCAAGCAGGATGACAGCAGCCTTGCCGCGAAGGTCGATCCATCGCTATTTGAAGATTCCGCCGAGACGCAGTTGGCCGCAGATATTCAGCGCCTTAGTCAGCTTATTGCGCCACTGGTCAGTGAACGGGATTATATCGGCGTGCTCGCCGCTCTGGCGACCCTGCGGGAGCCAGTGGATGTGTTTTTCGATGGCGTTATGGTGATGGCAGATGATCTACAAATTCGCGCTAATCGCCTGGCGTTGCTCCACAGCCTGCGACAGTTATTTTTAAATGTGGCGGATATTTCCCACTTGGTCGTGAGTAAATAGTAATCATATGCAAAGCCTCTAGCTAGAGGCCAAAGGTGCTAATCTAAAGCGCCTAACGAGACCTATTAATAACGCCTATTTATCCTGGGCCTATTTATCCCGGCCTATTTTAACGGGGAGTATTAAGGGAATGATAAAAATTTGGCAGAGCATCAGAGCTCTTGGGTTTTATACTGGGTTGGTTTTATTGGTGGTGCTAATGCTCTCAGTGCTATGCATAGTAGGCTTCCTGCCCTTCCGCTATCGCCAACTCTGTGTCACTTCAGGTAATAGACTGCTTATGCTATGGCTGCAATTCACCTGCGGCGTGCGCATCAAGGTCCGTGGTCTCGAGAATATTCCCACCAGCGCCTGTGTGGTACTGAGCAACCATCAGAGTACCTGGGAGACCTTCTTTCTCCAGTATCTATTGGTTCCCGCAAGCATGATTCTTAAGCGCGAGTTACTCTGGATCCCCCTGTTTGGCTGGGGTTTGTACTCCATGCGTGCCATTGCCATCAAACGATCAAATCCTGCTGGCGCTATTCGACAGGTGTTAAAGCAAGGTAAGCAACGCCTATCTCAGGGCATCAATGTGGTGATTTTTCCAGAGGGAACCCGTATCCGTACCGGTGAAGTGGGAACCTTTATGACCAGTGGCGCGGCACTGGCGAAGTCCGCCGGGGTGCAGATACTGCCGGTGCGCCACGATGCTGGACATTGCTGGCCCGCCAACAGCTGGCTAAAAACCCCAGGCACAATTAATTTGGTGATTGGGCCGCCAATAGATACAGCAGAGGCAAAGCCCCGGGAGCTTACCGAGCAGGCCCATAAGTGGATTGCCAACGCTTTATAGATATAGAGCTTTATAGAGTGAGAGCTTTATAGATTGAGAGCTTTATAGATTGAGAGCTTGGTAGATAGAGAGCCTTGTGAATCAACGGCCCTTAGAAACTAAAACGCCGCCTATCTAAGGCGGCGTTTTAGCATTCAACGACTCAAGACAGATTAAACGTCTAGGTTAACCACTGACAAAGCATTGGTCTCAATAAACTCACGACGGGGCTCCACCTGATCACCCATAAGGGTGGTAAACATCTGATCCGCAGCGATAGCGTCTTCAATAGTCACTCGCAACATGCGGCGTGCATCCGGGTCCATTGTCGTATCCCAGAGCTGGCCCGGGTTCATTTCCCCCAGTCCTTTGTAGCGCTGAGTACTAATGCCTCGGCGTGACTCGGCCATGAGCCAGTCCAGCGCTTCAGTAAAGCTCTCAACCTGAGCGTTACGCTCTCCACGCTTAACATAGGCGCCCTCTTCGATCAGTCCCTGTAGCACCTCACCGAGACCGGCGATGGCTCGATACTCATTGGCGGCAAACAATTCGCGGCTGAGCAGGTGATAGTTGGGAATACCATGGGCAGTAATCTCGACCTTTGGCTGGAAAATATTGCGCTCTTTATCCTCGTCGACCAAGACTTTATAGCGATGGGTGCCACTATCGGAAAGCTCAAGCTTTTTCTGAAGGTCGCTACACCAGACTGCAAGATCGGCACTATTTTCCAGAAGTTCAGGCGAAAACTTCGGCGCATAAACCAGCGCGTGAAGTATCTCTTTGGGATAGACAAGGGACATGCGATCAATAAGGCCGATAACATGACGGTACTTGCTCACCAATGACTCAAGGGCCGTGCCCTGAATGCCAGGGGCGGTAGCGTTAACATGCAAAGAAGCATTTTCTAGCGCCTTGGCGGTTAAGTACTCCAACAGTGCGTCATCATCTTTGACGTACTTTTCGCTCTTGCCCCGATTGACCTTATACAGTGGCGGCTGGGCGATAAAAATATGGCCCTGCTCTACCAGCTCACGCATTTGGCGGAAAAAGAAGGTTAATAGCAGTGTACGGATGTGCGATCCATCCACGTCCGCATCGGTCATGATAACCACGGTGTGGTAGCGCAGTTTCGCCACATTAAATTCTTCGGTACCAATACCACAGCCCAAGGCGGTAATCAGGGTGCCAACCTCGGCGCTGGAAAGCATCTTGTCGAAACGGGCTTTCTCAACATTGAGAATCTTACCTTTGAGGGGAAGAATGGCCTGAGTGCGGCGATCACGGCCCTGCTTCGCGGAACCTCCCGCAGAATCTCCCTCCACTAGGTAGAGTTCAGAGAGTGCCGGATCTTTTTCCTGACAATCAGCCAGCTTGCCGGGCAGGCCAGCAATGTCCAATGCACCCTTTCGACGGGTCATCTCACGGGCTTTTCGAGCCGCTTCGCGGGCGCGAGCAGCGTCGATCATTTTATTAACAACCGCTCGGGCATCCTGGGGGAACTCGAGTAAGAATTCGGTAAATTTCTCGCCCATTTCCTGCTCAACAGCGGTTTTGACTTCAGAGCTAACCAGCTTATCTTTGGTCTGGGAGGAGAATTTCGGGTCCGGCACTTTCACCGATACGATAGCGGTCAGTCCCTCACGGGCGTCATCGCCAGTGGTGGCGACTTTGGCCTTGCCATTAATGCCCTCTTTCTCAATATAGGTATTGAGACCTCGGGTTAAGGCCGAGCGAAATCCAGCCAAGTGTGTGCCGCCGTCGCGCTGGGGAATATTGTTGGTATAACAGTGAATATTTTCCTGGAATCCATCGTTCCACTGCAGGGCCACTTCAACACTGGTGCCATCTTCACGATGGGTGTTGAAATGCATAATCTTGTTTACAGTGGTTTTATTGGTGTTAAGGAACTCAACAAAGGCTCGCAGGCCACCCTCGTAGGCGTAGACTTCTTCTTTGCCGCTGCGCTCATCAGCCAGCACAATACGCACACCGGAATTCAAGAAAGACAGCTCTCGCAACCGCTTAGCCAAGATTTCAAAGTGGAATTTAATATTGGTAAAGGTGCCTACGGAGGGCACGAAATGGACCTCGGTGCCGGACTCTTCCGTGTCACCCACAATAGTAAGGGGACCCTGAGGTTCACCATGAGAGTAATTTTGCTCATGTACCTTGCCATTGCGGCGAATAGTCAGGCGCAGTGCCACTGACAGGGCATTAACCACGGAAACACCGACACCGTGGAGGCCGCCAGAAACCTTATAGGAGTTATCATCGAACTTACCGCCCGCATGCAAGACGGTCATAATAACCTCTGCTGCCGAGACACCCTCTTCGTGCATCTCTGTGGGAATACCCCGACCATTGTCGGAGACAGTGATGGATTCATCCTGGTGAATAACGATTTTTATCTCGGAACAGTGGCCCGCGAGAGCCTCATCGATCGAGTTATCAACCACCTCAAACACCATATGGTGCAGACCGGTACCGTCATCAGTATCGCCAATGTACATGCCCGGACGCTTGCGCACGGCGTCTAGGCCTTTCAGTACCTTAATACTCGAAGAATCGTAATTCTGTTCGTCAGTCATAAACTCTCTATTCCTGTTGTCTCATCAATCGAAGCCACGCCATGTTCCATGTGGAACATCTTGTGTGGCATCTTTTCCAGCAAAAATTCAAAATCTTGCTTGTCCACACCAGTAATAAAATACTGGCAACCAAGCTCATTGAGATAAGTAATCACCTGGCCTCTATGCTGATAATCAAGCTCAGCAGGCAAATCATCCAGCAAGAAAAGGCAGGATTCACCTGACTTTTCACGGTAGTGGCTGGCTTGCGCTAATTTAAGCGCATAGACTAAGAGCTTTATCTGCCCTCTAGAGAGATGGTCTGCCGCTGGCTGGCCATCTACCTTTATTCTTATATCGGCTCGGTGCGCACCATGGTTCGTCGTCTTGGTGGCAATATCGCGAGTCTTATCCTGCTCATAGACCTCATCAAGTGGTCGACTATCGTCCCAACCGCAGTAGTAGTCGAAACTCACCTCGCCTAGCCCATCAAACGCACCTACCGCGCGATTGATCGGCTCCCGCAGTTCAGCCAGGTAAGCCTGACGAAACTGGGTGATCTGCTCACAGAGAGGCGTTAATTCAGCCGTCCAGGTGCGCAGCAAGGCTTCGTCCATTCTACCATGGCGAAGCAGTTGATTGCGCTGTTTTAGCGTTTTTTGAAAGCGTCTCCACAGCTCGGTGTAACCATGTTCCACGTGGAACACACCCCAATCCAGAAACTGTCGACGCTGCAAGGGCCCACCCTCTAAAAGCATAAAGCTATGGGCATCAATTAATTGCAGGGGTAACTCGGAAACAAGCTGTACCGCGGACTGTAGGGACTTACCGTCTACCCGCGCCTCGAACTGGCCCTTTGATGTGCGCTTTATACCCAACTGATGACTAGAGCCACTTGAATCACGAGTTAAGCGCGCTGAGACAACCAGCTCATCAGCCTGGTTATTCACTACAACCCGAAGATCGCGATGACGAAAGGAGCGGCCACGGCCGAGGAGATAGATGGACTCCAGGCAGCTGGTTTTACCGCTGCCGTTAGCACCATAGATAATATTAGCTTGAGGGTGACAGAGAAGCTGAACAGCTTCCAGGTTGCGCACCTGAAATATATCCAGCTTGGAGAGAAACATTAGTTAGCAGCGCCGGCCACCATAGAGAAGTAAACCAAGACCTCTCTACAGTCGCATAGGCATAACAACGTAAACGGCGGCGCCGTCAGCAGCATCTTCTACTAAGGCACTGCTACTGGAATCAGATAAGGTTAAGCGCACCGCATCCCCTTTCAGCACATTAAGTACATCCAGCAAATAGCTGACATTGAAACCAATTTCCAACTCATCGCCAGCATAGTCGACGCCAACTTCTTCTTCAGCCTCTTCCTGCTCGGGATTGTTGGCGACCATCTTAATCGCGCCATTAGAGAGCATAATACGCACGCCGCGGTACTTCTCATTCGAGAGAATGGCTGTGCGACCAAAAGCTTGCTTAAGCTCCGCACGATTTCCCTCGACCAGCTTGTCACCGCCCTTGGGTAATACACGGTCGTAATCGGGGTAGGCGCCATCCACTAACTTGGAGGTAAAGCAGTAATCACTGCCATTAACACGAATATGGTTTGATCCCATGGCCACACGTACCGAACCTTCGTCGGCAACCAGTCGAGATAGCTCAATAACGCCCTTGCGCGGCAGAATAGCCTTGGTTAACTCAGACACCTCAATGCTGCACTCAGCGTCACAGAGCGCCATGCGATGGCCATCTGTGGCTACTGCTCGGAGTTTGTTGGCACTTACTTCCCAAAGCATACCGTTAAGGTAATAACGTACATCTTGCTGTGCCATAGCAAAGGAAGTGGCATCGATAAGATTTTTCAAAATAGCGGCATCAATATCGAATTCGATATTGTTTTCGCCGTTATCCACAGAGGGAAATTCGTTAGCCGGGAGCGTCGCCAGGGTAAAGCGGCTGCGGCCACTGACGACCTGGGCCTTGCCATCGCTGCTGGAGAACTTAACACTGGCGCCCTCTGGCAGAGAACGGCAGATATCCAACAGCTTGCGTGCCGAAACAGTGACTTCTCCCGCCTCGTCCGCACTCACCACGTCGGCATGGCCAATAATTTCCACTTCCAGATCGGTGCCGGTTACGGCCAAGCGCGAACCGTCCAAAGACAGTAGTACGTTAGACAGGATTGGCAGGGTTTGGCGTCTCTCTACAACACCGACAACCAACTGTAAGGGTTTGAGTAACGCTTCACGAGAAAGGCTAAATTTCATGGTAAGGATTCATCTCCAGCACTGTTTCAGTTATCTGTTAGAACTCTATTGAGTGTCTATTAAAGGGTCAGCTAAAAAGCCCTACTAATTCGATAGCGTACGATAGAGATTCTTTAAATCCCGCTCTACATCTCTATCCGTACCCTCTAGCTCTTTTACCTTGCGACACGCATGCAACACGGTTGTATGGTCTCGACCGCCAAAGGACTCGCCGATTTCCGGCAAGCTATAATTAGTCAGGTCCTTGGCCAGCGCCATTGCCACCTGGCGCGGTCGTGCCACGGAGCGACTGCGTCGCTTTGAGAGCAGATCGGACATTTTAAGCTTGTAGTAGTCCGCCACCACCCTCTGAATATTGTCTATGGTAACCAGCTTATCCTGTAGCGCCAACAAGTCTTTTAACGATTCTCGAATTAAATCTATATCGATAACCCGGCCGCTAAATTGGGCATGAGCCATGACCCGCTTCAGCGCCCCTTCGAGCTCGCGAACATTGGAGCGGATGCGCTGTGCGATAAAGAACGCCGCGTCTCGGGACAGGTCCATACCCGCCTGCTCCGCCTTATTGATTAAGATCGCCACCCGGGTCTCAAGCTCCGGAGGTTCAACGGCAACGGTAAGTCCCCAACCAAAGCGCGACTTTAAGCGCTCTTCAACACCATTGATCTCTTTCGGGTAGCGATCACAGGTCAAAATCATCTGCTGACCGCGCTCAAGAAGTGCGTTATAGGTGTGGAAAAACTCTTCCTGGCTGCGCTCTTTGCCGGCAAAGAACTGAATATCATCAATCAGCAGCGCGTCCACGGAACGGTAGAACTGCTTAAACTCATCGATCGCCTTTAACTGTAGTGCCTTAACCATATCCGCCACAAAGCGCTCGGAATGCAGATAGACAATCTTTGCATCGGGCTTGCGCACCCGCAGAGCGTTGCCCACCGCATGCATTAAATGGGTTTTACCGAGGCCAACCCCACCGTAGATAAACAGCGGGTTATAGGACCCCCCAGGATTCTCCGCCACCTGCTGGGCTGCGGCCAGGGCCAATTGATTGGACTTACCCTCAACAAAGCTGTCGAAGGTAAAGGCGCTATTGAGATTACTTTTAAGACTGTGCTCAGCGGCGGAGGTAATAATCGCCGGTGCGGTAATACGCTGGATAAGTGGCCTGTCCTGGGGGGCAAACCCCGACGGCGAAGCGCTTTCACTGATCGGTCCAGGCGCTGCCACCGCGGGCCGGGTAAAGTCTGGCCCGTCACTATAACGCTTGCCACCAGTATTAGGCGCGCCAGCGCTATTGACCCGATCCGCCTCAGCCTTAAAGGCCGGTGCTTTCTCCGCCTGCGCGACAACCGCCACAGTGCACTGTCCGGCATCAAACTGGGCAAATAACTCGGCAATGCGGGTCAGAAACTTATTTTTCACCCAGTCTTCTATAAACCGATTGGGAGCAATCAACTGCACTCTCTGCGGCAATTCTGGCGCGTCAACGCCACCGATAAACAGCTGCGCCCGCAGGGGTCGTATCCAGGTGTTGAACTGCTGAGCAGGCAGTTCACTGCTCAACTGTTTGGTGCAACTCGCCCAAACCACTTCAAGTGCACTTTCATCGATCAACTGTTCACCACCTGTTAGGTTCAAGGCGCTAAGCCCTGCAATTGGATTTAAGCCCACTAATTTTGCTTCTTGATTCAATGACGACCCCAAAACTCAACCCAGTGTAATATCGACGGGACTCTTAACCAGAGCCAAGGCCGCACTGTCTATTTAATAAAACCCCATGGCAATCGCCACGAAAGCGCCAGGATGAAACCGGACATTCATACTCAAGCTTTTTTAATAAGCTCTTTTTGCAATAGCCTATTTTTTAATATTCTGTTTTTAGTCGTAGTTTTAATACTTGCTTATGCCTTTTTATCTACGTCTATCTGCTTTTGGCTACTTTTGGCTACTTTGCCATTCACAAAGATAGCCTTGATCTTTACTGCAAGTAAGACGTCCAAAAAGCGCCCAAAAACTGCCAGCGCCACAGCCTTTTTAACAGCATTGGAGTCTATACGCCTAAAATTAATTTATCCACACCAGAAAAATGTGGACAGTTTTCGTACAATTTATAAACCCTATTTATTACAACATGTTACCGAATATCAAACTTATTTTTACTCACATGAAGATAAATAAATACTGGTTAATAATTAACCAACATCTGTTGATAACCTGTTAGTAACCAGTTAAAAACCGGTGTTTAAAACCCTTACGGAGGGTTGATTAACCCTTTGCTGATCCGCAACAGCCAGGAAGGTGACTCGACCAAAGAACGGGGTCACTTTCCAATACAGAAGGACGAAAAGATATGCCCAAGTAAGTCATCGGAGCTAAAGGCTCCTGTTATTTCCGCCAGGTGGTTTTGCGCCAACCTCAGATCTTCCGCGAGCAACTCACCGGCACCGCTGCCACTCAGCTGCTGCTGACCCACAACCACCAGATCAAAGGCTGCCTGTAACGCGGTCAGATGGCGGCGACGGGCCGAAAACAGACCCTCAGCCCGCTCTTCAAAGCCCATACTGGCCTGGAGAAAGCGAACCAACTCATCCAGCCCGGCTCTGTGCTTCGCCGAAATAGCAAAGCTGTTGATTGTTTGATCTAGACGCCCAGCAGAATGGCCTGACTGGTCGATCTTATTCAGAACCACGGTAATAGGCTGTTTTGAATCACCAAAGCGAGCAAAGTATTCTGGCCAGATAGCCGTCAAGTCGGGGCTATCCGTTTCATTTGCGTCAACCAAGAACAATACTAGGTCAGCCTTTTCAATTTCCAACCAAGCGCGCCTGATACCCTCTAACTCAATCTCGTCGGCACTCTCACGCAAGCCAGCGGTGTCGACTATGTGCAGCGGCATACCGTCCAAGCTAATAGTTTCCCGCAGTACATCTCTGGTAGTCCCAGCCTGTGGCGTCACGATCGCCGCTTCGCGTCCCGCCAACGCGTTTAATAGGCTCGACTTACCGGCATTGGGCTTTCCCGCCAACACTACCGTCATACCATCACGGAGCAGAGAACCCTGCTGTGCTTTACTCTGGGTATCGGCGATATCGGCGATAAGTTGCCGGAGATTGTCTGCCAACCGCTCATCGGCGAGAAAATCGATCTCTTCCTCGGGAAAATCAATCGCAGCCTCGACGTAGATACGAATATTGATCAGCCGCTGAACCAGCTCATTGACTAGGCGGGAAAAATCCCCCTGCAATGACCGCACCGCAGAGCGCGCTGCCTGGATGGAACTGGCATCGATTAAATCGGCAATCGCCTCGGCCTGAGCCAAATCCAACTTATCATTGAGAAACGCTCGCTCACTGAACTCTCCCGGTCGCGCCGGACGGGCGCCCAACTCGACGCAGCGCTGCACCAGCGCATCCAGAATCACCGGGCCACCGTGGCCCTGTAGCTCTAATACATGTTCCCCGGTAAAGGATGCAGGCCCCGGGAAATAGATCGCCACGCCCTCATCAATCGCCTCACTGTTGGCACCCATAAAGCGGCAGAACGTCGCCTGACGTGGAACCAATGTCTTACCTGTTATGGCAGCGGTAAAAGCACTGATATCGGCGCCCGATATGCGCACAATACCCACACCACCACGGCCAGGCGCGGTGGCTATAGCAACAATACTGTCTACACTGTTTTGCACAAATTCACCTCAACAAAAGAGCCCGATAAAAGGACCGCGATAAAAAAGGCCCTCGAAAGGGCCTTTAGGTTTATAACGTTTGATCTATTGCTCTATCCAACCAATCTATTTCTTAACCGCTTTGCCAGCAGCCGCCGCGGAAGCACTGGCCAACTGCCGATTCACATACCATTGCTGGAACATCGACAGCAAGTTGTTCACTGTCCAGTAAAGAACCAATCCCGAGGGAAAGATCATAAAGAAGAAGGTAAAGGCGATCGGCATAATTTTCATCACCATAGCCTGCGTCGGGTCAGTGGGCATTGGCTGCAGTTTCTGCATCAACAACATACTGGCACCCATAATCAGCGGCAATATAAAGAAAGGATCTTTTGCCGATAAATCATCAATCCAGAAGATCCAGGGAGAATGGCGTATCTCAACACTCTCAAGCAGCACCCAGTAGAGTGCCAAAAATACTGGCATCTGCAACAACATGGGGAAACAACCGCCGGCAGGATTGACCTTTTCTTTCTTGTAGAGGCCCATCAACTCCTGAGACATTTTTTGGCGGTCATCGCCATAGGTCTCTTTGAGGCGTTCCATCTTAGGCTGTAGGCTGCGCATTTTTGCCATCGAGCGCAAACTTGCCGCTGACAAGGGGTACAGCAGAACCTTAATACAAATGGTCAGCAGAATAATCGACCAACCCCAGTTGCCAACAACCGAGTGAATAAACTTCATCGCCGCGAATATGGGCTTCGCCAACATCCACAGGAAGCCATAATCGACCGTTAGATCCAAATATTCAGCCAGCTCTTCAAGTACCACCTGGTCTTTGGGGCCGACGTAAAACTGCGCCTTGTACTCACCGTAGGATCCAGCAGCAACATTTATCTTTTCGCCAGTGAAACCAAACAGGTAGACATCTTGACCGGATAATTTACGCAGGCTGAAATTGTTGTTCTGATCCGCTGGCGGCACCCAGGCACTGACAAAGTAATGCTGGACCATAGCGACCCAACCACCTTCGATGCTGCTCTTAACCGTGCCGTCTTCTATATCGCCGAAATCGTGTTTGGCGAAATTTTTATCCGCTTCTCTTAGTGCAGCACCTAAATAGGGCTGTATGCCACCACTGGATTCAACCAATGGCTCATGGGAATCGCGCTTAATCTGGCCATAAAAAGTCGCTTCCCATGGCTCATAGCCGCTGTTATTGATCAGATAGCTGACGCCAATCACATAGCCGGAGCGGCTAAACGAGAAACGCTTAACCAATCTCGCGCCGTTTTGGTTTAGCGTCAGATCAACGTTTAAGTCTGACTGGTTGCTATCGAGACTGAATGCGCTGGCGGAAGTGGAGTAAACCCCACGGCCTTCTCGTGTATCTGTGCCGTTTTTACCAATCAGGCCACTTTGTGCAATATATTCATTTTGCGCCGAACGGGTCAGTAAGGTGAAAGGCTCACCGCCATCTTCAGCCATCTTGGTCAGATGATTGAGCAGCTTCACCTGCACTATATCGCCACCCAATGTGTCGATGGTCACTTCAAACGCATCGGTGGTCACCGTCACTAATCGCGCATCCACTCGCTTCTCAACAACCGCGACCGGGGCTTGATCAAGGGAGGGCAGTTCATCGGACAGCTGGTTGGCCGGTTGGGCTTCAAGCGGAGGTAACTGCGATGCCTGTGGAATGGTTAATTCTGACGCCTGGGCTGGGATCTGAGCCGCAGCATTGTCTTGAAAGTTGCTCCACTCGATAATGAGCAACCAGGCAACGAAACCAATCGCAGCGATATTTAGACTTTTCTTCCAATCCATTCGATTTATGACTCTGTGTGATTATTGTTAGCGGCGCTTTTTATTGTGTCTGATTTACCAGAATGTTCTACCGGTAACACCGGATCGTAACCCCCTGAATGGAAAGGCTGGCATTTTACTATTCTCAGCAGCGTAAGATAACCCCCCTTTATAACCCCAAAGCGACGGAATGCTTCTTCAGCATAACTTGAGCAGGTGGGGTGGAAGCGGCAGTTCGAACCAAGCAGCGGGCTGATGGCATATTGATATGCTTTGATCAGGCCGATCGCCAATCTACGCATCAGTTTTACTCTGTTTAATCAGACGCGCGGCCAGTCTACCCCAAGATTGCTGAATTAGGGTGGCCAATTCCGCTCGGGATAACTTTCCCAGGTCTTTTCGCGCGAGAAATACCAGATCAACGGCCACAGGCAATTCTGTCAGGCGAAAGGTTTCGCGCACGATGCGCTTGACCTTATTGCGTGCAACAGCAGTGGGGACGTTTTTTTTGCCGATCACTAAACCCAAGCGCGACGTTTCCGTGCCGTTGGGTTCAGATAGAATAAGGAGATTGGGGTGAGCAACCCGAACGCTATTATTATCAAAAACCTCTTTAAAATCAGAGGAATTGAGTAAGCGTCGGTTTTTACCGAAGGTTGCTCTGGGCACAAGTAGCCCTAAAGACACTTAAGCAGCTAAACGCTTACGGCCTTTGGCACGACGACGGTTCAAAACAGCACGGCCGCCTACAGTTGCCATACGAGCTCTAAAACCATGAGTGCGCTTGCGCTTGATGATGCTAGGTTGAAATGTTCTTTTCATAACGTCTAATCCGAGAGATACATAAAATTCACAAGAACCTGCGACACTCTTTATAAGTTGCTAAAGGTAGTAGCGGGTCAGGGCGCGGGAGTTTAATGAAATTCATCACTGGGATCAATGCTTAAATCAAAAAACACCGAGTAATTACCCCTTCTAGTACGGGAAACCGTCTTATATAGAGTAGCAACAGTGCCATCCCCAGACATTCCACAGCTTATCCCCAGAATAAGGCTAAAAAACACCCCAACAATCGAAACCTGTTAATAGCCGGTGGACAAAAAAAATAACTGTCCACAGCTTGAGCCACTAAACAGCGCTAGAGCAAAATAGAGCAAATTTCTATACACCACCATACACCCGCCATACAGCACAAAACAATTTCGACTCACAGTCTAATACACGGAAAAACCGCTGTAACAATCTGTTTTAAATCAGATTAATCGACTTATCCCCAAAAACAGGCTCTACTAATAACAACAACAATAACCCTTACATACTTTATATATAAATAATTACTTAATAAGTTAATAACCTAAAAAGTAAAAGCAGCAACAAAATAAAGTGCTTAAAGTTTACCTGTGCACCGGTATACTGAGCGACCTTAAATTGGTCTCTCGATTGCGCCCTATGATTTACCCAGATTCTTTTGATGTTATTGTCGTTGGCGGTGGACATGCCGGCACCGAAGCCTGCTTAGCCGCAGCGCGCATGGGCAGCAAAACCCTTCTGCTGACCCACAACATTGAAACCCTCGGTCAGATGTCCTGCAATCCAGCCATTGGCGGCATAGGTAAAACCCACCTGGTAAAGGAAATTGACGCCCTCGGCGGCGCCATGGCGACAGCAACAGATTTTGGCGGCATTCAATTCCGCGTGCTCAACTCGCGCAAAGGCCCTGCGGTGCGAGCAACTCGTGCTCAGGCTGATCGGGTTTTATACAAAGCGGCAATCCTCAATATTCTTCAGAATCAGCAAAACCTGACCATTTTCCAGCAGGCGGTGGATGACTTAACCGTTGAGGGTGACCGGGTTACCGGTGTTGTCACACAGATGGGCTTAACGTTTAAGGCCAAGACAGTGGTAGTCACCGCGGGAACCTTCCTGGCGGGCAAGATTCATATTGGCATGGAAAACTATTCTGCTGGTCGCGCTGGAGATCCTCCGGCCCTAAGCTTATCCCAGCGGCTGCGCTCCCTGCCGTTTCGGGTTGAGCGTTTAAAAACCGGTACACCGCCGCGCATCGATGCACGGACTGTCGACTTCAGTCAGCTCCCTGAGCAGTGGGGTGATAAACCGGAACCGGTGATGTCATACCTGGGGTCAGTTGCCCAGCATCCGCAGCAGACTTGCTGTTGGATCACCTACACCAACAGCCAGACCCATGAGATTATCAAAGGCGGTATGGATCGATCACCCCTCTACACGGGTGTTATTGACGGAGTTGGGCCTAGATACTGCCCCTCCATTGAAGATAAGGTGGTGCGCTTTGCCGATAAAGACCAGCATCAGATTTTTGTCGAGCCCGAAGGTTTAAACACCTACGAACTCTACCCCAACGGCATCTCCACCAGCCTACCCTTTGATGTGCAATTACAGTTAGTGCGCTCCATCGTCGGCTTTGAAAACGCCCATATTACTCGTCCCGGCTATGCCATCGAATACGATTATTTTAATCCTCAGGATCTTAAATATTCCCTGGAAACCAAGGCTATAAACGGCCTGTTCTTTGCGGGTCAAATCAACGGTACAACCGGCTATGAAGAAGCGGCAGCCCAGGGTTTGTTGGCAGGAACCAATGCTGCACTACAGGTGCAAGACCGTGAAAGCTGGTGTCCACGGCGGGACGAAGCCTATACCGGCGTCTTGGTTGACGATCTGATTACCATGGGCACCACCGAGCCCTATCGAATGTTTACCAGCCGGGCGGAATACCGCCTGCTATTGCGGGAAGATAATGCCGATATGCGTCTCACCGAAAAGGGCCGCGAGCTTGGTTTGGTTGATGACAACCGCTGGAAGCAGTTTAGCGAAAAACGTGAAGCCATTGAACTTGAGCGTCAGCGCTTAAAAAGCACCTGGATTCAACCGGCCAGTGACACCGCTGAAAAGCTTTCAGCGCATATTGAAAATAAGCTCTCTCACGAATATTCGCTGTTTGAGTTGCTTAAGCGTCCAGAGATTGACTATAAAATTATCGGCTCCCTCTACCCGGAACATCAGGTGGACCAGAAGATTGCCGAACAGGTTGAAATCGACGCTAAGTACTCCGGTTATATCACCCGTCAGCAAGACGAGGTCAACCGCCTGCGACGCCACGAGAAGACCCGTATACCAGAGGGCTTTGACTATCTGGCGGTGAAAGGACTGTCCAACGAGGTTAAGCAAAAGCTCACCGAAGCCACACCGGAAACATTAGCCCGTGCCAGTCGCATTCCCGGTGTTACACCGGCGGCTATCTCCCTATTGATTGTGCAGTTGAAAAAACATGCCGCTTAAATTGCCCAGCGAAGCGCACCTGGCCCCTAGCCTTGACGCGGGTATGAAAGCCATGGCCATCGACTACAGCCCTGAGCAGCGAGATCAGCTTCTCGCCTATTTGCAGTTGCTGATTACCTGGAATAGAGCCTATAACCTCACCGCCATTCGCGATCCGGGTGAGATGGTAAAGCTGCATCTGCTCGACAGTCTGGCCGTGCTGCCCCACCTGAGTGGGCAAAAATTAATTGATGTGGGCACCGGAGCTGGCTTGCCCGGTATCCCGCTGGCCATTATGTGCCCTGACCGGCATTTCACCCTGCTTGATAGCAATGGTAAGAAAACCCGATTTTTATTTCAGGCGCGCTGCGATCTGGGCTTATCCAACCTGGTTGAAATTCAGTCTCGGGTCGAGCTTCACCGACCTACTGCGCCCTATGATGCGGTGTTGAGCCGTGCCTTTACGTCGATTGCCGATATGGTGGACAAATGTTCTCACCTGCTCAATGCCGAGGGATCGTTTTTGGCCATGAAAGGAAAATTTCCACAATCGGAGTTGAGTGAAGTTGGCAAAGGCTATAAGGTCGACGCTTCACACACATTGCAGGTACCGGGTGTCGATGGCGAACGCCACTTGCTTGTTATCAGCCGCGACCCGCAGTCGGATATTAAAACTGCCGTGCCAAAACAGCCTATAGGTCAGTCTAGTGACTAGAATCATTTCAATCGCAAATCAGAAGGGTGGCGTCGGTAAAACCACCACCAGCGTTAACTTGGCGGCCTCATTAGCGGCTTATAAGCAGCGTGTCCTATTGGTTGATCTTGATCCCCAGGGCAACAGCACCATGGGCGTCGGCATCAATAAGCACAAATGCAAAACCAGTGTTTATGATGTGCTCACAGAGAAAGCTGCGATTGAAGATGTGATTGTTCCCTGCCCTAAAGCCAAGATTCACCTGCTGCCGTCAAATGATGATTTGGTTGCTGCGGAAGTGGAGTTGATGCAAGAGATTGGCCGCGAGACCCGCCTACGACATGCCCTAAAGCGCGTCTCTAGTAACTACGACTATATCATTATTGACTGCCCGCCCTCGCTGAATATGCTCACGGTAAATGCCATGGTCGCCAGCGATGGCGTGATTATTCCCATGCAATGTGAATACTACGCACTTGAGGGGCTTTCGGCGCTCAACAATACGATCAAGCAAATCGCCAAATTGATTAACCCCAGTCTTCGCATCGAAGGCATCTTGCGCACCATGTACGACCCGCGCAATAGCCTGACCAATGCGGTGTCTGCCCAGTTGCGAAAATACTTTGGCAGCCGCGTCTACCGAGTGAGTATTCCGCGTAATATTCGTCTCGCCGAAGCCCCGAGTCACGGTTTGCCAGCACTGGCCTATGACCGCAACTCAAAAGGCTCCCTCGCCTATTTGGCCCTGGCCGGTGAAATTCTGCGTCAGGCTCAAGCCGATTCAGCGAAACCGCAACCCGAAACAGCAGGACAATAGACTTATGGCCACAAAACGACAGAGTTTAGGTAAGGGTTTGGATGCGCTGTTGGGGATGGGTAGCGATGCGGATTTTAATGATCTAGACCATCTAGATAGTCTAGACCGTCTCGGTAACACCAATGTCGCCGATGGCCAGCTGCGTCAACTACCGGTAGAACTGTTGCAGCGGGGCAGATACCAGCCGCGTCGGGATATTAACGCTGAAGCCTTAGAAGAGCTGGCCAATTCGATTCGCAGCCAGGGCATTATGCAGCCATTGGTCGTTCGACAGTTGGCCGGCGAACAGTATGAAATTATTGCTGGCGAGCGTCGCTGGCGTGCCGCCCAGCAGGTCGGTTTGGACACTGTTCCGGTCATTATTCGCGAGGTTTCAGACGAAGCTGCCATTGCCATGGCGCTGATTGAAAATATTCAGCGCGAAGACCTCAATGCCATGGAAGAGAGTCTGGCTCTACAGCGCCTACAGCAGGAATTCCAGTTAACTCAGCAGCAGGTGGCCGATGCGGTGGGTAAATCCCGCTCCGCCGTGACCAACCTGATGCGTCTCACCAGCCTAGAAATAGAAGTTCAGCGATTACTTGAGCGCGGCGACCTCGAATTGGGTCACGCCAAATGTCTGCTGGCCCTAGACGGCCCCATGCAGGTAAATGCCGCCCGCACCGTCGCCGGCACCAGCATGACTGTCCGTCAAACTGAGGCTCTGGTTAAGAAATTGCAGTCTGGTGATACCGCACAACCAGCGACTGAAGCAGAGAATAGCCCGGATATTAAGCGCCTGGAAGACGACCTATCTGAAAAGGTCGGGGTTCCAGTGACGATTCAACACAGTGCCAAAGGCACCGGCAAGCTGATTTTTAAATACAATAGCGTCGATGAGCTGGACGGTATTCTCGCGCATCTCAAGTAAGGCTTTCGTTCCGGCCGATTAACTGACCTCTAGATAGGATCTGGCTATCATCTAGCTGGTGAATTTCGACCATATAGCCTCGATACCGTATTGAATATCGCCACCACTATACCTATAATGCGCAGCCTTCGCGGATGGGCCACTTAGGCTTACCCGCAAGAGCAGCAAGAAAAGGTGTCAAACCGATACGATGACGACCATTTCATTACCAGCCGTAAAGAAAGTCGCGCTCTACCAGTTAGCTCTATTGCTGCCTGCTGCAGTCGCACTATTGGGCTGGGATGCTGTAGTCGCTTATTCGGCGTTGCTTGGTGGTTTAATTCAGATTATTCCGCAAGCGTGGTTTGCTCTACAGGCCTTTAGGTATGCGGGTGCTAGGCGAGTGCAGTCAATTGTCAGCGCTATGTATTGGGGCGAGACGGGAAAGGTAGTGTTATCGGCGGTGTTATTTACCGCAACCTTTTTGTTGGTCAGCCCACTTAATGTCGGCGCGCTGTTTAGTAGTTTTGTAATAATGATTTTGGTGCAGTGGTTTTCGATTTTTACAGTCTTAAAGCGCTAGGCACATAAATAAGTAACTCACGTAATTAACAGTAACGCTCGATGTAATATTGAGCAACAACCAGTTGAGAGACACAGATGGCAGGCGAAAACCCCGCAAGCACGACTGAGTATATTCAGCATCACCTCCAAAACCTGGTTTACGGGAATCATCCCGATACCGGCTGGGGCTTTGCACACAGCTCGCAAGAAGCCATTGATATGGGCTTTTGGGCGATTCACGTGGATTCCATGGCCTGGTCAATCGGCTTGGGTTCACTGTTTTGCTGGATGTTTTTACGCGCGGCAAAAAAAGCCCACACCGGTGTTCCCGCTGGCTGGTTAAACTTTGTTGAAATGATTGTCGAGTTTATCGATGGTCAGGTGAAAGACAGCTTTCACGGCCGCAACAAGATGGTTGCGCCATTGGCACTGACCATCTTCGTTTGGATCTTCCTGATGAACCTGATGGATCTGCTGCCGGTTGATTTGATTCCGTCACTGTTGGCCCTGACTGGTGTTCACTTCCAGAAAGTGGTGCCCTCGACAGATCCCAACGTTACCCTGGGTATGGCCCTGGCGGTCTTTGTTCTCATGGTTTACTACTCCTTTAAGATTAAGGGCACCGGCTTTGTTAAAGAGCTGACTATGCACCCTTTCAATCACTGGGCATTTATTCCGATTAACCTGTTTATGGAAACTGTTGGCCTATTGGCAAAACCTTTTTCATTGGGTCTTCGACTGTTCGGCAATATGTACGCCGGCGAAATGATCTTTATCCTGATCGCAACTATGTTTGCGGGGGGCGCAGGAGCTGGTCTTATATCTGGCGGTCTGCACGCACAACTCTTTGGCGAAGAAACCAGCGCCTTATTTTGGTTAGTGATCTTTGTATTGGTCGTTGGCGTATGCTGGTTAAATCTCAAAGGGAAAGTATCTACGGGTAAAACAGTCTTGCTGTGTATGGCGTTTATGGCCATCGGCGGCGGTGTGTTTGCTCTGGGTGGAGGGTTAATGCAATGGAGCTGGGCGGTATTCCATATTCTGGTTATTACCCTGCAAGCATTTATTTTCATGGTTCTTACTGTCGTCTATCTAAGCATGGCGCATGAAGACCACTAATCTTACTGTAAATTTTTTAATGACTGAATTCAGGAGTCTACGATGGAACTAGTAATCATTGCTGCGGCAATTATGCTCGGATTGGGCGCGTTGGGAGCGGCTGTTGGTATGGGTTTGTTGGGCGGAAAGTTGATCGAAGCTACGGCTCGTCAGCCAGAGCTCGGCCCAATGTTGCAAGGTAAAATGTTCCTGCTCGCTGGTCTGATCGATGCTGTGCCTATTATTGGTGTTGGTATCGCGATGTACTTGATCTTTGTTGTTGCTCCAGGTGTTGGCGCGTAACAAACCGGTTAGCGAAAGTTAATCCATTGTTTAACGAGTGTTTAACGAGGTAATGGCGTGAATATTAATCTAACGCTTTTTGGCCAAATGGTAACCTTTGCATTCTTCGTGTGGTTCTGCATGAAGTTTGTCTGGCCGGTTATTATTGAGTCAATGGAAGAGCGACAGAAGAAAATCGCCGATGGTCTTGATGCGGCTGATCGTGCTCTACGTGATCTGGAACTGGCGCAAAACAAAGCCACGGATCAGATGAAAGAAGCCAAGCAGGAAGCTGCTGGCATCGTTGATCAAGCGAACAAGCGCGCAAGTCAGATCGTTGATGAAGCCAAGGTTCAGGCACGCACTGAAGGCGATCGCCTGAAAGTCGCTGCCGAAGCTGAGATCGAGCAAGAGATCAATCGTGCTAAAGAAGAGTTGCGCACTGCTGTTGCAGGCCTAGCTCTGGCGGGTGCCGAGAAAGTGCTGGAAGCGTCTATTGACGACAAGGCCAATCGTGCATTGGTTGATAACTTAGCAGCGCAGCTGTAACCGAGGTTAGTCATGGCAGAATTAAGCACATTAGCCCGGCCCTATGCGAAAGCAGCATTTGAATTCGCCGAGACGGCGGGTGACTTGCAGGGCTGGTCGCAAAGCTTAGCGACTGCCGGGGCGGTTGCTCAGCAGTCCAATGTTGTGCGGCTGCTAGCTTCGCCAAGTGTTACGGCGGACCAGCAAGCGCAGGCATTGATTGAGATCTGTGGTGATGCACTCAACGAACAGGGACAGAACTTTTTAACCGTTCTGTCTGAGAATCGTCGACTGCAGCTATTGCCGGATATCTCGCAGCAATTTGATGTTTTAAAAGCCAACCGTGAAAAAGCGGTTGATGTGGAAGTGACCGCCGCCCATGAGCTCGACGCTGAACAACAGCAGAAGCTTATTGACGCGCTGAGCACCAAACTAGAACGTAAAGTAAACATGCAGGTTCGTTTAGACAAGAGTCTGCTGGGTGGTGCGGTTATCCGTGCCGGGGATACCGTTATAGACGGGTCCATTCGTGGCCGATTGGCCAAACTCGCCGAGTCATTACACTCCTAAGGATTTGAGGCCTAAGCATGCAGCAACTGAATCCATCAGAAATCAGCGAAATTATTAAGAGTCGCATCGACAATCTTAATGTTTCTTCAGAAGCCCAAAATGAGGGCACCATTGTTTCCGTATCAGACGGTATCATTCGTATTCACGGTTTAGACGACGTGATGTATGGCGAAATGATCGAATTTGATGGCGGCGTCTATGGTATGGCACTTAACCTCGAGCGTGACTCTGTCGGCGCCGTGGTTTTGGGTGACTACCAGTCACTGGCCGAAGGTCAAAAAGCCCGATGCACCGGACGTGTATTGGAAGTTCCAGTAGGTCCAGAATTGGAAGGTCGCGTAGTCGACGCCCTGGGTAACCCTATTGATGGTAAAGGTCCGATTAATGCCGCCCTCACCGATGCAATTGAAAAAGTTGCTCCAGGTGTTATTGAGCGTCAATCAGTTGATCAGCCAGTTCAAATTGGTCTGAAAGCGATTGATGCCATGGTGCCAATCGGCCGTGGTCAGCGCGAGCTGATTATTGGTGATCGCCAGATCGGTAAGACTGCTATTGCAGTTGATGCCATCATCAACCAGAAAGGCTCAGGTATTAAATGTATCTATGTCGCCATTGGTCAGAAAGCCGCTTCAGTTGCCGCAGTTGTGCGCAAACTCGAAGAGCACGGCGCGATGGAGCACACTATTGTTGTTGCTGCTACCGCCTCTGATCCAGCCGCCATGCAGTTCTTGGCGCCGTTTGCTGGTTGTTCAATGGGTGAGTACTACCGTGATCGCGGTCAAGACGCGTTAATTATTTATGATGATTTGACTAAGCAGGCCTGGGCCTACCGTCAAATCTCACTGCTGCTGAAACGTCCTCCTGGTCGTGAAGCCTATCCTGGTGATGTGTTCTATTTGCACTCCAGACTGTTAGAGCGTGCAGCCCGAGTTAACCCAACTTACGTCGAGAAGTTCACCAACGGTGAAGTGAAAGGTAAGACTGGTTCACTGACGGCATTGCCGGTTATTGAAACTCAGGCGGGTGACGTTTCTGCCTTTGTACCGACCAACGTAATTTCGATTACCGATGGTCAGATCTTCCTTGAAGCGGATATGTTTAACGCCGGTGTTCGTCCAGCGATGAACGCAGGTATCTCAGTTTCTCGTGTAGGCGGTGCAGCACAGACCAAAATCATCAAGAAACTGTCCGGTGGTATTCGTACTGCTCTGGCACAGTATCGTGAGCTAGCGGCATTCTCCCAGTTTGCCTCGGATCTCGATGAAGCGACTAAAGCCCAGTTGGATCACGGCGAGCGCGTAACCGAGCTGATGAAGCAGAAGCAGTATTCGCCACAGAGTATCGCTGAGATGGGCGTGATGGTTTACGCCGCGGACAACGGTTATTTGCAAGCGGTTGAAGTGAGCAAAATCGGTGATTTTGAAGCAGCCCTGCTTTCTTATATGAAAGCTGAGCACGCTGATCTGATGACCCAGATTAATGCATCAGGCGATTATAACGAAGACATAGCAGCTGGCTTTAAAGCTGCTCTGGACAAGTTTATTGCAACCCAAACCTGGTAAGTCAGAGTAATCGGACAGGCATAAAACATGGCAATCGGAAAAGAAGTCAAAACCAAAATTGCTAGTATTGGTAGCACGCAGAAGATCACTAGCGCCATGGAAATGGTTGCGGCGAGCAAGATGCGTCGAGCTCAGGAGCGCATGTCGTTGGGTAAGCCCTACGCACAGCGCATCCGCGATGTGGTTGGTCATATCGCCAACGCGGTATCTGAGTACCGACACCAGTATTTGACTGAGCGCGAAGTAAAGCGCGTCGCCTATGTCGTGATCTCAACAGATCGCGGCCTCTGCGGTGGTTTGAATATCAATCTGTTCAAGGCGGCCCTTAGGTCGATGAAGGCTTGGACAGATCAGGGCATCGAAGTGGATATCTGCGTTGTTGGCAACAAGGCTGCAGGCTTTTTCAGCGCAGTTGGCGGCAATGTGGTTGCAGCGGTTAGAGATGTTGGCGATGAGCCCAATGCAGCGGATTTGATCGGCGGCGTAAAGGTTATGTTGGACGCCTACGATGAAGGCCGTATCGACAAGCTGTTTGTGGTGAGCAACGAATTTGTCAACACCATGACCCAGACACCTACTGTTGAGCAATTGTTGCCACTGGCTGCAAATGACGATACTCGCCTTAAGCATCACTGGGACTATATCTATGAGCCCGATGCCAAGGAACTGCTGGACGGCTTGTTGATTCGCTATATCGAATCACAGGTATACCAAGGCGTGGTAGAGAATAAAGCCTGTGAGCAGGCCGCACGTATGCTCGCAATGAAAAATGCCACCGAGAATGCCGGTGAAATGATTGACGAATTGCAACTGCTTTATAACAAAGCCCGTCAGGCAGCGATTACCCAAGAGCTGTCAGAAATTGTAAGTGGCGCAGCAGCTGTATAAAGCGAAACGAATTTAAAGATTTAGTAAAGAGGAACCGGACATGAGTAGCGGAAGAATCGTACAAATTATTGGTGCTGTGATCGATGTGGAATTTCCACGTGATCAGGTACCCAGCGTATATGACGCACTAGTAGTCGACGGCAAAGGCCTAACTCTTGAAGTTCAGCAGCAGCTGGGTGACGGCGTTGTGCGTACCATTGCTATGGGTGCATCCGAAGGCGTCAGCCGCGGACTCACCGTGGTTAACACCAAGGCACCGATTTCAGTTCCAGTAGGCGTTGAAACTCTCGGCCGCATTATGGATGTTCTCGGCAACCCGATTGACGAAAAAGGTCCTATCGGCGAGAAAGAGCGTATGGCGATTCACCGCAAGCCACCAGCCTATGACGAGCTGGCCGCTTCCGACGATCTGCTTGAGACTGGCATCAAGGTAATCGATCTGGTTTGTCCTTTCGCCAAAGGCGGTAAGGTTGGACTCTTCGGTGGAGCCGGTGTTGGTAAAACCGTCAACATGATGGAGCTGATCAACAACATTGCAACAGAGCACAGTGGTCTGTCTGTATTTGCTGGTGTTGGCGAGCGTACTCGTGAAGGTAACGATTTCTATTACGAGATGCAGGAATCTGGTGTTGTAAACATCGAGACTCCAAGCGAATCTAAAGTAGCTATGGTATATGGCCAGATGAATGAGCCTCCAGGAAACAGACTGCGTGTTGCTCTGACGGGTTTGACCATGGCTGAGAAATTCCGTGACGAAGGTAAAGACGTACTGTTGTTCGTCGATAATATCTACCGTTACACCTTGGCAGGTACTGAAGTATCCGCACTGTTGGGCCGCATGCCTTCAGCGGTAGGCTACCAGCCTACCCTTGCTGAAGAGATGGGTGTTCTTCAGGAGCGTATTACTTCTACTAAGACCGGTTCTATTACATCAGTTCAGGCGGTATACGTACCGGCGGATGATTTGACCGATCCCTCTCCTGCAACCACATTTGCTCACCTTGACTCCACTGTTGTACTGAGTCGTGACATTGCCTCTAAAGGTATCTACCCAGCTGTAGATCCATTGGATTCAACTTCACGCCAGCTGGATCCACTGATTATCGGCACCGAGCACTATGCTGTTGCCCGTGGTGTACAGTCAGTATTGCAGCGTTACAAAGAGTTGAAAGACATTATTGCAATTCTGGGTATGGATGAGCTATCTGAAGAAGATAAGCAGGCCGTAGCACGCGCCCGTAAGATTGAGCGCTTCTTGTCACAGCCATTCCACGTCGCTGAAATCTTTACCGGTGCACCAGGTAAGTACGTTTCACTGAAAGACACTATTGCTGGCTTCCAGGGTATTCTGGACGGACAGTATGATGATCTGCCAGAGCAGGCGTTTTACATGGTTGGCTCGATTGACGAAGCTATAGAGAAAGCCAAGAAGTTCTAAAGCGAAGGCTTTAGAACCTAGTACTTTCGAAGACAGTAATTTCAAACCTATTAAGTTGCAGCAAGCAAAGGCAATAAAGACATGGCAATAACAGTGCATTGTGACATCGTAAGTGCGGATGAATCCCTGTTCTCTGGTTTAGTCGAGATGGTTGTTGCCACCGGCTCACTGGGTGAACTGGGTGTAACAGCCGGTCATGCGCCACTGCTCAGTGATTTGAAGCCCGGTCCAGTGCGTCTGGTAAAGCAGAATGGTGAAGAAGAAGTTTACTATCTGTCAGGTGGTTACCTGGAAGTACAGCCGAATAATATCTCTATTCTGGCAGACACTGCTGTACGCGCTGGTGATATTGATGAAGCTGCGGCAGCCGAAGCAGTCAAAGAAGCGGAGAGTGCCATCGCCAATCAGTCTGGTGAAATTGAGTACTCTAAAGCGGCTTCCATGCTAGCTCAGGCGACAGCTCAGTTGCGCACCGTGCAAACACTGCGCAAAAAGCTTGGCGGTTGATTGTCTAGAGCTGTTAATTAGATAGAGCAGTTGAAAAAGGGTGGCTACGGCCGCCCTTTTTTGTCGCTGAAATTTGAGGCCGCACAGGGCTGTGCGGCCAGCTTATACCGAGGCTTGTGTAGCCCCGCTTTTGACAGTAACCTGAGCCCCTAGATTATTATCCCGCCGCGATAAAAGTGAACAGACTATGACAAAAACGGATATTGTTATTCTCGCCGCAGGCAAAGGCACGCGCATGCGTTCCCAGCTACCCAAGGTACTGCATAAGCTTGCCGGTAAGCCCATGCTCACCCATGTGCTGGATGCCGCTGCGGCGATTGCCGATGCCCATAAAATAGTGGTAACCGGCCACGGAGCGGAAATGGTTCGCGCCAGGTACGGCGACGCAGCCTTTACCCTGGTCGAGCAAACCCAACAGCTTGGCACAGGGCACGCGGTTCAGTGCGCACTGCCCGAGCTTCGTACGCAGGCAAAGGTGGTTATTCTCTACGGCGATGTCCCGCTGATAACCCCCACCACCATTTCCAATATGCTGGCTGCGGTCGATGATCAGCACATCGCTCTGCTCACTATAGACCTCGCCGAGCCCAGCGGTTATGGCCGTATTATTCGCGACACCGATAGCCAGATCGAAGCGATTATCGAACAAAAAGATGCCAGCCCCGAGCAATTGCACATTTCTGAAGTGAATACCGGCGTTATGGCACTCACCACCGAACGATTGGCCGACTGGCTGCCACAGGTAAGCAACAACAATGCTCAGGGCGAATATTATCTGACTGACTTGATCGCCATTGCCCGCAACAATGGCTTCAGCATCAATGGAGTACAGCCTATATCAGCCAGTGAAGTTGAAGGCATTAATAGTCGTTCACAGTTAGCCGCTGTCGAGCGAGTTTACCAACTGCAATTAGCTAACAAGCTTATGGCTTCAGGCACCAGCCTCGCCGATCCCGCACGCTTTGATCAGCGCGGCAACCTCACATCTGGCACCGACAACTTTGTCGACGTGAACTGCATCTTTGAAGGCAATGTCACTCTGGGCTCAAATGTTCACATAGGCCCCAACTGTCAGATCAGTAATAGTCATATAGGCGACGGCGTCGAGATCAAAGCCAACACGATTATTGACCAGTCCACTGTCGGTGACAATGCTGTACTCGGCCCCTTTGCGCGGATTCGTCCCGGCACTCAGTTAGGCTCCAATACCAAGGTAGGCAACTTTGTCGAAACAAAAAAAGCCATTGTTGGCAACGGCAGCAAGATCAATCATCTCAGCTATGTGGGTGATGCCGAACTGGGTGAAAATGTAAATGTCGGTGCTGGCACCATCACCTGCAATTACGACGGCGTCAATAAACACAAAACCGAAATCGGCGACAACAGCTTTATTGGGTCTAACAGTACCCTGGTGGCACCCGTCTCCGTAGAAGAAGACGGTTTTGTCGCTGCCGGTTCTACAATCAATTCAACTGTCGCTGCTGGCCACCTTGCAGTTGGCAGAGCCAA
>Ga0115003_10000319_pt1 | contig 41710 bp, 32 predicted proteins | sample ArcticOcean_MG_C_7_FD_88736 | JGI IMG/M metagenome (GOLD analysis project Ga0115003, IMG submission 88736) | Marine microbial communities from western Arctic Ocean - ArcticOcean_MG_CB11_88 | ecosystem: Environmental > Aquatic > Marine > Oceanic | place: Arctic Ocean: Canada Basin | collected...
ATACCGTCTTGTCCTTGATCTGGTTTAGGTGTGTATAAATCACTTCCTGCTGTGGAAGGTCTTTCACCAGTGTCTAAATCTTTTACACTTACATTAAAAATGTCGAATTCATTTGCCATGTTAATTGCCTTTTTTTGTTATTATTAATTTATAATTGATAACAAAGCTCTGTGCCTAAACTACTTATTTAATTGCCTATTTACTTTGCCTTGTTATCGCCTGTTTAAAAGTAACCATTTAATTATTGATTCCTTTGTTTATTATATATTCACTAAGTCAGTTTGTTTCAGACTACGTGAATATTTTTATCTATTATTGCCGTTATATCTTTTTCTCTAAGACTAAATACAGTTTTACCATTATATTTAAATTCAGTTCCTGCTAAATCATGGAAAAGAACTTTCATTCCAATTTTATATTCATTATCCTTAACACCCGAGCCTACGCCGATGATTATCCCTGAATAAGGAGGGGCATACATGCCATCTTGTTTTAATAAAATTATACTACCTTTTTTATCTGGCTGCTCATCTTTTTTTATAAAAATTCTACTTCCTAATGGTTTTAACATAATATTTTAAATTTAATTTGTGTAAAGCTGAAACAAACTCCACATGTTGCAATATAATTTTTAACTATTGAATTGGAGAAATAGTATCTAGTTGTTTGCCTTTAATGCTTTAAGTATAAAGTAAGCGTCAATGATGTCATCGATAGGTTTAGGTATTTTAATGCTGAAGTCTTTTCCTTGACACCATTTCCAAAGTTTAGTCATTCTTAGGTTCTTATCATTAAGGACATCATCTTGGAATGCTTTAGCCATATAATGTTTGTTTGCATTGCCTTTCCCTGCTAACTTCTTTACATGAGAAGGTTGAAATACAGATAAATTTTCTATTGAGTACTTATCTATTAGTTCCTTTCTTAAAAAAGTATTATATTGAATAATGTCTATAAATGAATTCCCTTTGGATCCATATGAGAATCCTTCTAATGCAACTGATACTTTATCACCTTCGAATAATGTAGAAAATATATTAACCATTAAAGAACTAATATTTCCAGCATCTTCTAATTTCTGTCGCTCCCTTGGCAAAAATTCTTTACTTGTTACATCTCTATGATAAGGGAATCCTAACATATCATTGTCATCCATTAATTCTTTATGTACACTAAAGGATTTTGGTATCTTTCTGCCTTCTTCATCCCATATACGATTACCGTAATTAAAAAAGGTTATAAAGTGATACTTCCCATCAGTAGTTTCAACACATACTCCTGGGCTATTAAGTGAAAAGTCAATTCCTATATTAATCATTCTATTTATATTCTCTTACCAAGAACTGCACCTAACGCAGCTCCGACAAGACGTGAAGTCATTAAATCATATAAAGCACCTTTTTGAATACCTAATACTTTGGCAATTGCTTTACCTACAGTTTTACCTAAAGCAAAACCACCAAGACCACCAAATATACTTCCTAAGATACCTTCATTTACAATTTCCTCAACAATTATATCTAAATCTTTACCATTTTTATGTTCTTCCATAATTCTTTCAACCGCCATATCAATAGCAGCATCCTGTTCTTCGGTTAAATCGTGAGATTCGTTTAATAAGCTTTGAATATCCAAAGTTTCATTAATCTCTTCTGTTAAATAATCTTTAAAGGTTTTCATTATAAGTTCTTTATTTGTTTATATATTAGGTTATGTTAACCACAACATCTAAGATGTTATAACTAAATTCCATATCAAAAGTTTGAAATTCTACTGTATTACTAGAGAAGTTTAAATCTAATGCACCTATATTTGATATAAACATATCTTTTAATTGCACAGTAACAAAAACAGCACCGTCCGCATCTAACATTTGTATACCAACACCTTCTGGTAAATAAGGGTGTTTACCACTTAGCTTATAATAATAATCAAACATTTCAACAGCCATCCAATAATTTACATAACCATCAAATGCCTGCATAGTAACAGTTAATGATTTATCAAATAATTGTTGTATAGGTATACTTGATCTGAATGCTCGAGTATTACCTGGATAATCTGTTTGTGTTACAGGATCAAAGGATGGTCCAGGTAAATTAATAGACTGAATTCCATAATTCCAATAATCAATAGGTTCTTTTATTAAACCACCAGGTATCCTAGTAAGAAATGGTTTATACTTCTTAGCAATAGGCTCAGGTATAAAATTCCTTGGAAAGTCAAACTTAAATTGGTTATTTCTAGCACTTAATATCATATCTTATGAAAATCTTTCGTTATTATCAGCTCTAAACCTATCATCAGGTCTAAAGTTGTATGGCGTTCCTACTACATTGTATCCAGTAACATACTGTTGTAAATTACGTGCTGCTTGTTGAAAGAATGCCGTCTGTTGATTAGCAGCTGGTATAGTTCTTCTTGCTATAGCATCAATTTGTTGTTTAGACCTTATTTGTTTATCAGCTAATGCTTGTGCCAATGAAGCATTCCTATTAATTAATTCAATATCAGCAGATTCTAAATCCTTAGTTAATTCTGCAATTTCATTTATTAATTCATTATTACTGGCTTGTAATGTTTGTATAGCCAAAGTATCTTCTTCAGCCGAGGTAACTAGCGCGGCATTTTCACTAAGGAGCTTATTGTTGTCTTCTTGTAATTTTGCAAGTAAAATGCTATACTCTAATCTCTGCTCTTCTATTTGAGAAGTTAATGTACGTCTACTAGCATCATCAACAGCTAACCAAATACCCTGATATAAAACAGATTCATCTGATATAGATCCGTCTGTTACATCTATCATCTTAGTAGAAATATAAAAGTTATTATTATCTAATGCTAAAATCTTTTTACTATCTGATCTAGTAATTCTAAATAATACCTCGCCTCTTGATAAATCTACTTCTTCAACTTGTGTATGATTTATTATATCAATTTCATCAAACGATCCAATAAAGTTAATATAGATATCTCCCACATTACTTAAGTCTATTGGTGTATCTTCTCCATCTACTTCATCAAACAGAGTAAATAAAAAGTAATCATCAAATGGAGAGATTCTAATCATACCATCCCCTTGTGGTAATGGTGCGTCATTAACTGCTAAATCAACAAATCTTTGAAAGTATTCCTTCTGTGGTGCTGTTAGAGATATATTAGTTTGTATAGAACTCATAAGTTAAGTTGTTTTTGTATCAGGAACTGATCCAACGGTTCCAGCATTTGGTTTTGCATTATTAGCAGTTCCGAATGTTGGTCTTTGTACAGTCTCATCTGTTAATGTTTGTATTTTAACTGGAGATATAGAAGCTTTAACATTTAACTTATCTCTGAATGTAGTTACATATTTTGTTTTTACTACTAACTTTTCTGCGATTTGTTCAGATGTATTTGCTGAATTATCTACAGATGAACCTGTACCTACTACTATTTGTTTACCAACATCATTATTAATCTGGTTGTAAACATTAGCCACAGTAGGAACCACTCCTAAATTTATAGTAAGCATTTGTGCTCCATACATTTGAGGATTAAATGAAGTTAAGTTAGCATTTTTAATTATTTGTGTAGCATCACCTTTATTATATAATCTTAATACAAAGTTTATAGAAAATGATACGGCGGTGTTTGCATTTTTAATAATAGGCCTAAATAAAATAGGATCATCAAACAGACTGGTTTGTGCAAATGTTTGAAAGCTTGATTGTGCAAATACTTGACCTACTTGCTCAGTAACACTTATTTCATAAAATATTATCCAATCACCATTTCCTTGTGCATTTAATTGAGCAATGAATTGGCTAAGTGAAGAACCTATAACTTGCCCTGATAATTCAAAATAATCACCATTAGTTGATGGAATTACTTGTGCATATAAATTATCATAAACATCTCTATTTAATATAGAAACAGAATTAATAGATTGCATTTCATAAAAGCTATATCCATTCTCTATAATAGTTTCAAAAATACCAGTAGCTCTAAGTGTTATTGGTGGGGTACCTAAAAATCCTTTTCCTTCAGTTATTCTCCAGGCTAAGCCGTTTGGTACAGCTGCGTTAAATGCCTCATCCATATAATATAGAGAAGGTGTTTTCCATTCAATAAATGTAGCATATAATTTATCTGCTATTAATAATGGATCTGGGTTTAATTCTACAGGACCGCCTTTTAGATAATTAATAGAATTAAGATTCATCATAACACCGTCTGTTCTTGGTGCTAAGACTTCAAATATAATACCATCAAAATCTCCAAAAGAAAATCCAGCTACAAAATGAATTCGTACTGTATCATATTGTATATCAATATTAGGACTAAATACTTGTGGAAGATCAGGATCACTTGTTAATGTTGCAACTGTATTATTATAAGGAACAGCCACACCAGTTGGGCCTAAGTTAACAAATTGATTTCGTGATTCATTATTAGAAGCACTAGATTTCCTTACATCATTATTAAAGCTAATTGTATCTGGTGCTACTGGTATTAACCCCTCTGAGTTAAAAAAGTAAGTCCCGTTGGTATTAGCATCTCTCATAAGATCAACACCAAAGTTTGATGTATTATACGTTAACGCTTCTGATGGTGCGCTACTGGTATAAACATACTCTATAAGTATTTGATCCGATATTTGTATAAATCTTGATGATTCCATTATATTCTATTTATTTACCATTGTAAAAGCTTTGGATTCCATGAAACACCAAGTCCAATGTATGGACCTAATTGGCCGTTTCCAACAATTCCTATTCCCATGTTTAATCCAAAACCAAATGGTTTTCTATTTTGCATCTGTAAGCTTTTAAACTCCGGACTTTTTTTATCAATCATTATTCCTTTAGTACTATTAAATGTAGTACCAGGATAATCTGATGTTAATTTTATAAATATTTCTTTTGTGCTAATATCCTGTGATAATGTAGCATCTAACCAAATATTTTGTTTAAGCCCAACAGTGGCAGAACCAAATGTTAAACTATCTATAAAGCTATAAGGTAAATCTACACTTATCGATCTTGAACTTTTAATCCAATTACTATCAGAGTTAAAACTTAAAATAGAATTAAAACTATTATTACCTTGTTTAATTACAGTATCTTTTGTTATAACTGGTACTTCAATAATTCTTTCCTCTATTATAGTTTTATACTTAACGATTGTAATAGGTGGTCTTCCTTGTTCATATTTTAAACTATCTTTAAGTTCTTCTAATGATAAACTTAATCCTTTTATTTCACCAACCGATTCACCTTTTTCATTAACATAATTAAGTATAGTGTCATTTGCTGCACTTAAGTTATTTTGAAATCTAGTAACCTCACCTTTAGCTTCTTCAGTTTCATTACACTGTTTAAGAAGTAAAAATAATAAAATACCAATCCCACCTAATAAAAACATCCTAGTGTTTTTTGGGTCTGTTATTATACCAAGAATATTTTTAATAATTAGTATCATTGTATATACTTAAGAAGCTTATTTGGTGTTACCTCAGCAGCTCCATATTTTTTTGCAATTTTTTCAATAAATTTAGTTTCTTTACCTTTCATAGAATCAACCTCTGTAAAAAGATCGTCTCTTTTCTTTGCTAAACTTACAATACTTTTTTGCATTAGATCTAAAGAAAGTGTTATCTCTCTATATCTACTTACGAATCCATTTAAATCTTTTATTTCTTTTTTTGTCATTTTATTATAATTAATATAGTTAACTGTAATCTTGCAAATACGTTTCGACTGATAATGATTTTCCAACTAATCCCCAATATAATGGCAGGGTATTTGTAGTTACAACATTACTACCGGAGCCTTGGCCACCTTCTACAAATCTAAATTGAACTTTATCAACATCACTACCTCTAAGTTGCATGTTATTACTTGATGTTTGAGTTGTTATAGTCCCAGGAACATTTGAAGCAATTGAAGGGTCGGGTGTTACTGCTACCAATGATCTCTGTACACCAAATTGTATGCCTGGTTGTGAATATTCTATTATACCACTGACATTTTTAAATACTGCATAATTTAAATTAACTTGTCCGTATTGTTTTAATATTGTTTCAACCCCACCATTATTAATAATGATCATATTATTAGAATTAATAAGCTCAACAAAAGCAAATTGACCTTCAAGCCAATTGTTAGTAGTTTGATCTACTGTTATATTAAAATTATAAGTAAAGTTTAGGTTATTTCCAATTGTGCCTGCTGTTAATGCTGCTGCAGTGTACTCTGCTCCACCTCTTGCATCAGATCCTACTACTAACCTAAGATAAGGTGATGTCATTACAATATTAGTGTTAGGTGAAGTTTGACGCAATGGATCAAAATAAACAGTTTGTACACCATTCTTTCCACCATATATTAATCTATTACTTATCTTAGTAAAATCTTCTGTTACACTAAATTTTTCAACGGCAGGCGAGAATGATGCATCATCAGTACTAGTAAGTGGCCCTTGTGTAAATACATTAGTAGAATTAACAAAGATACCTAATTCATTACTAGGGGCAAATGAACCACCTGCTTGATAATAATTTGGTTTACCTACAAAAATACTGCTTGCAGAAGCTGCAATTGCAGCTCCGTCTATGAATGCTGCCATTGCAACACCTGCATCTGTGGGTAAGACTGCATCACCAGTCTGTGTTACAATATTTCCACCTAATATACCTTTTGTATTTATTTTTCTATATGGCCAAACTGGTGGTTGTGATACTGGTAAAACAGTAACACCACTTCCGTCTATTGACCAATTTAATCTACCTCTTGTGTTTATTATTGAACGATCAGGGGTGGTACCACCTCTGTAATACAACTTTATATTAGCCGAAGCCGAATCCGAGGTAGTACCTAATTCAATCTCTCCATCAGCAGCAAGAACATCCATTGCTATACTGGACCCCGAACCTTTTCCTTTTATTAATGTCACAGCATTTGGAGCTTCTGTTATTAAGTTAAAGCCTGCATTGTTTAATGTATAAGTATTGCTAACCCCAGGGTCAAGCACTACTGCATTTTTAATGCTTCCGTCATCCTCTGTTCTAGATGCAATCTCACCAGCACCTGAAGTAGTTATAAGTATATTGTTATCATTATTAGATATTGTAATCGGTTGGGTTACGGTATTGCTTGTTTGTTGAATTGTTATAGGACCTCCTACTGAATTCAATTGCATACCACCAGTTTTAGTTTGTAATGTTATTAAGCCTGCTGCCGATGCTGATGTTGTTTCTAATCTTATTGCTTGCCCAGAATATACCTCAGTGTTTAAGCTTGATACTAATCTAATTCTACCAGCAACTGCTTGCCAATTACCAACCAAAGTACTAGTATTTAATAAGGTAATTGTATTGGCATTTCCTGCTTCTGTTAATGTACTAGATTCCGTGCCTGATGTAGACATCTTAAATTTATTACCTGCATTAGAAGTTGCACCGTTACCTACTGCGATCTCAAAATTAGAATTTTGTCCGCTAAACTGTTGTGTCCCTTCAAGACCTGTTGCAAATTGTATAGATTGCCCTGCTGAGTAATATTGGGCTCTTTGTGCAGTACTAACCTCATATCCTATTAAATCAGACTGTGTTGATGGGTTGGTTGCTGCTTTAGGTACAACTATTCTTAATCTATCATCAACACCTAATTGTATACCACTTAAATTACCTAATGTAGTTTGTTCATAATTTTCTGCACCAATAGAATTACCACCATGAAATTTTATAGCAGTTGCAGCTGAATCTCGTTGGTGAATTAAAACTGATAATACATCGGATGCCATTGCTGTAGCTATTGCATCTGGTATTATATATGCATTTGTTAATGGAATAGCAGCATCAATTGGTACAGTGTTTGATACAACACCGCCCATCATTATTGACATAACACCTTGGTTTGTTGTTGTTGCACCGGCATTTAAACCATTAGGGGCTGGGTAATAACTATTTATATTGTTAATATTACCTTGGCCATAAGCTAAACTAAAACCACCAGTAGTACCAGCAGCTCCAGTAGGTCCTTGTAAATCTATTGTTGTGACTACCCAAATTGTTCCATTATATTCCCATACTTGACCATTAAATTGTAAATAATAATCTCCACTCAATGGAGTTACAGTTGGGGGAGTAACATTAGGACTAACACCGGGTGTAGTAGTACTTGCATCATCATACCATGTACTTCCCTTAGGCCCTCTTCCTCCGCTTGGGCCAGTTGGGCCAGCAATACCAGTAGGACCAGATGGACCGCCACCATTTAGCAATAACTGATCAAAGTTAAAGTTAGTCTTATCGACAAGCTGCGAAATAGTATCCGATGCTATTATTTCTTGTATAGTGATTGGCATTTCTTTCTTATTATTTTTTAACTATGGTAACACTGAAACCAAACGATTCAGAGAAACCTGTTCTTTTATTATATATTAGCCTTAAATCAAATGGGTTTGTATTTATAGTTTTTGATGATACGTTATCATTAACAGTTAAACCTGCACTAATTTTTTCTGCATCAGTTAATTCAGCAGTACTATAGGTAGATTCACTAATGTCACGACTTGCTAAAGTATATAATTCTACTTTTTCTATTTTGTATAGCTTTAATATATTTTCTCTAATGTATTGATTAACATCATCATCTAATGTTTCCAAATCACCAAAACCATATAATTCATTAACATACTTTACAAACTGAGCTTTAATTGGTATAAATAAAAATTCAATTAATCTTTTTTGGTTAAACAAATAAAATTCAACTGTTGGTGTTGATGGTACTTTTTTAATATCTCTAGTATTTACAACACCTTTTGTTAAAATCTGTCTTTTATTAACAGTAACAGACGGTGTATCTTGGTGCATAAATGTTCCTTGTATTAAATTAGGTTGTTTAACTGCTGCCCTAACAAAAGGATCAGGTTTAAATGTTTCTAAAATTATAGTTTCTGGAACTTTTAAATATTTTGAACCAAAAAATGATTTTCTCTCAAACATTGATCTTGTACCAATAACGTCTTCTATTAGTGATTTGTCAATACTTTTTGTAAAATATGAAGGTTCCCAGTTGGAGGAGAAAGCATAAAAGTCTTTATAATCAATACCTATTTCTTGTATTAAAGGATATAAACTAGGGAATGCACTTTCTCTAGATAATTCTAAAATAGTTGATGGGTCTTCTTCGTTTACTTTATGATAAAAGAAATTTTGTACTTGTCCAAAATTAACATCCGAACTATTGAATTGTGAATTTTTAAATTTACATAATTCTAATACTTTTAATTTATAAACTGAATCAGAAATACTAGCACCACCAGTAACAGCACCAGTTACATTTCCGGTAAAATCTAAATTCATATATGGATCCCTAAAAAACAATAGAGGTAAGGCATAAGGCGCATAATAACCTGCATGTCTAGCAATAGGAGTTATATTAGGATTCTTTTGTAAAGATAAATCATATCCTACAACATCAGTTAAATTAAAAGCTGTAGGTTTAACAGGATCTGGTAATATACCTATATAAACAGATTTAAGAATATCAGCCTGTGCCCTCAGCTCTATTGCAAAAGTTTGAGCCAATGTACCATCAGTATTCTTTACTTGTAATCCAGCCTCTGTTATTGTTTCATATATAATATTAGGATTACCTTGATTAACTGCATTAAATATTTCGCCAAAGCTAATTGAATTTAATCTATTTTCAAATTGAAAATAACCACCATTTTCAACTGTATATGTAGCTGCACGTAAAACCAAAGTAGATGGTGTTGGGTTTGGTAACAGTATATCATTACCGGCTAATTTTACACTAGTACATATAAATTGATTAGATGATACTATAGATTGAATACCGCTTATTAGATAACCACCACTAATCTTAACTACACCATATGTACCGTTTTCTATTACTCTAATATCATTTACAAAATCAGTAAGCTCACCTGTACTATTAGGCATACCATTAATTGTATATAAACCAGAAGCAGTATCAAACGTTGATGTTGCAAAACTTATAGCCCCTCTTAGTACAGTGTCTGTGTATTTAAAACTATCACCGCTTGGTGTAGGTGCACAATTGGCAGTTTGTAAATATGAACTATTTAAAGAATATAAAGTTGTTCTATCAATAATAGAATCTCCTCCGTTATTTAAACATACATTGGCATAATCTACTGAAATTAACATTACAACAGTTTTCCACTTTTCGTTCTTAATAAATTTAATTTGAGATTCAGGCTTGTCTGGTAAATTAGGAACTAAAATAGCAGAGAAACGATAATCATTAAATAAACCATCTTGTACATATGATAATGATCTAGCATTAAAATCTGGTTTTTCTGATCCTATCGCTTTAGATTTTGCTATTATTCTAACACCTCTTAGAAAGCCTTCTGAATAATTCTTTTCATTACCACCATTTAATCTAGTATATCTTAACTGTCTATCAATTTCAGTTATCCCACCCGTGGTAAATCTCTCTATTATAAAATAATCATTAAAGTTATCTTTAGTAACATTCTGAAAAGTACCTAATGCAAAAGTTTGGCCAACACCATCTGTGTTATCAACTGGGGCTTTGTCAATATAACTCCAAGAACTTTTGATTGCTGCTTTTGTAAAATACTCAGGGAATTCCGAAAGATAATACCATTCATGAGTAAACCCACTAGCTTCTTGTCCTAGGTCCCATTTAGATGGTGCAAAGTTATTTAAACCAAAAGCTTGATTAACATCTAATCTATACGGATGATTCCTTACATCTTTACCATCATTAATCCATGCCCACTTATTAATATATGGTGCAATCCTCGATATGTTAGCTTGTGATGTTAAATAGTTTTCTTCTAATCTAATATATTCACTCTTAATATATTCATCATCTGGATTTGCATCTTCAGCATCATTTAATAAACCTATAAGATTATAAAATCCACCATTATCATAAAATTCTCTAATCTGTGGAGTACTGCTTACTCCTGTATATTGTGGCGGATTAGTTCCTGGTGTTGATTTATTATATTCTGCATATTCAAAATCTAATTCACCTTCTTCACTGTATAAAGTACTATAAAAATCAAAGTCAAAATCTTTAACATCAAAAAATGAAAATCTACCAAATGATGGTTTATAATCAGAGTATAGAGCAACTTGGTTAGCATTCGTAACCATTATTTGATTATCATTACATGTAATTATAACAAATTTATCAATGTTAGTATATCCAATAATTTTATTATTACCACTATAAATAGGTTCTTCTGTATATGGTACCCAATCGCCGATAACTGCAAAATCACCAGTAGTTTGTACAAAATTACCTTTTACAAATCTATTCTGATCCCCTATTTCAACTTTAAGTAAACCGTTGGATACATCATTTCCACCAACAAATGTTTTTGCAGGTTCTACTTCTGTTGTTAAAGGGTATGTTTCTATTTGTAAAAACTGTTCAGGATAAATAACATCCATTTTAAAATTTAATCTATTAAATCTAGTACCACTAAATCTTGATTTAACATAAACGGTACTATCATTATAAGTAGCAGTAAAAAATCTATTATTTTCATTAATACCTATATTAATTGCTGATGTTATAGATTGTGCAACTTCTTCTGTGGTTCCATTTGGATTAAAGAAAGATTCAAATGACTTACCAGGTATTGTTGCTAATGTACTATCAGCAAATATTTCTCCTGTTAAACTTAAACCATCATAAAATGAAATCTTAGAACCTTCTTGTACATTATCTAATATTTTAAGATACATTTGTGAAAATCCTTTATGGCTAACAATACTTGCATTAGCAAAAGTATCAGGTTCTTTATATCCTGTAAATAAAGACACGTCTACTTTAGTGTCAAATAATCTAATTTCATTAGTTCCCCACAATGATCCTTTTTTAACTGTATGAAAATCATCTTTTTTATCTTTTACATAAAATATAGATTCAACCTCATCAACTCTAGTAGGAGTTGGCAAACCTGTAATTGTTGTTGTTTTGGTAGGATCTAAAAATAATAGAATACCTGCATCATTTGTAATTTCAAATGGTGTATTTAAGTCTTGAGATACTTCAGTTATAGTTTTAATAGTTGGTAACTGGCTCTTCTCTGTATTCTTATAAAAACCTTCTCCTGATATATCAAAATTTCCTTCTTCTATTTCATTAACATACATACCAAAGTATCTATTAATTGAATAGTCACTAGCAGTAGGATCGTCAAATAAGAACTCTAAGTTTAAAAGATTTGCTAAAATTATTCCATTGTTCTGGAATCCTTGTGTAAACAAATATTCATCTTGTATAATAGTTGAATCTTTAACTACAATATCTTCATATGCAAAATTTCCACTATTTACAAAACCACCATTCTTATAAGATATACCACTCCATAATATTGGTTCATCTTTCCTCCAGGTCATATTAAGTGGAACTTCTGGAAACTCTTCTTGGTTTCTGTAATTTCTAATATAAGATCCGAGTGTACTACCTTCGGTTAAATCAAATGTTTTAATTGCAGTACAATTTTCTAATACTTGTTTTGAAAAATTAACAGAGGTTTGTGCATTTGCCTTTCCAGCATTTTCAGATGCTGCTGTTACATTATTAACGGCAGCCGGGTTATCTAATCTAAAGATAACAAACGCGCTAGGTATTTGTTCATTTAACCATAATGGTGCTAATGTCCCTAAGCTTTGTGGGTATGATTCTGATGCAATAGATCTAGTCCCTGCACAATAAAACATTTCATATTGATTTCTGTAATTAGATAATACAGCAGTATCTTCATATTCCTGGAATATTTCATATGCAGCCTCTATAGGGAATTGCCCATTATCAAAGAATCTATTTACATCACGATCATATGTACTAGTTCCATCAACTTTAAATGCTTTAAATTTCTGAGAGGCTAACTGAGTACTTGCACTGAACGACTCTAAGTAAATATCCGTTCCATCAGATACTATCTTAACATTCGCAGTTAATTTAGGATTAGTCCTTACAACACTGTATGATGCTTTGTCAAGCAGTTCTTGAGCCATATTTATCTTTTACTTTTTTTATATATTCACCAAAAGATAAAGTTAAAAATCTCCTACTATGCGTTCTGTATTCCAGTAAATGATTGTGAGCTACCACCTATTCTATCAGAAGTAGAAATAACAGTTTGATTTAGTGATGGTCTTAGTCCTGCAATTACTTTCTCTAAATCATTTAGACCTTTAGTCACTGTTGCTTTAGGGAAATTATCAATACTTAACCTATCAGATCTATATTTAGCCGAAACTAGAATATCAAATTGTATAGCCTCACTATTGATTGGAAAAATATCAAATCCTATTTTCTTAGCATATGTAAGATTAACAGTAGATCCAGTTGAATCACCTGCAATATTTCCTAAGCCTGTACCTGATGTAACCCCAAAATAATCAGTCATTCTATATTGAAAGACTAAAGGTATACTTACTGAGTTTTGTTGACCGAACTGAATAGTTTCTAATGATTGTATTGAATCACCATCTACTTGTATATTTTCATGCGAATCAGCAGAAATGAATAAATAAGATCCACATGATTGTTTACCTAATGTATATTGATCAAAACTGTCAAATGATGTTTTTGCATTTCTAGCATAATTAACGTAACCTACATTACCTGCGTTGCTGTCCCATAAATTAGATAATGCCGGTAATGTTAAAGATGGACTAGCCTGTAATAACTGTGAAGTATCAAATGCGATAACGGGTAGGGTTAAGGCAAATGCCTGTAAGCGTGTAACGTTTTCATTTAAATATATTGCTTGCTGTTGTCCAAAAGTTTCACTTGATTTTAATGGTGCAAATTTAGATTGTCTAAACATTACACCAGCAGTTCCAATACCAGCAGTAACACCATTACCTGTCGTACAATCAATTCCACCAGCAGGAATACTTGCAGGTAAAGTTTCAGTATCATTCGTTAATGCAATATATGCATTTCTATATGCAGTATAGTTTGTTAATGATGGGTGAGCTATAGAAACCTGAACTACATCATCTGTAGTAGGATAAGCCGCTGTTGTTGTTGGAGTGCCATCTGGTAAAAAACCACCACCCCAAATAAATTCAGTTGTTGGAGCAGCCAAACCTGTATTTGATGTTGCATTGTAAAGATTTTCCGTAGTATCTAAATTAATTGAATAGTTAGAGCTTGGATTAATATAACTATAAAAATTTGCATCATTAGAAACATCACTAAATCTACTATAAAGATATTGATTCTTGTTTTGTGTTGATTGGAAAGGCGGTAATGATATCGTCTGACCATATTTTGTTGCTGTTGTTACTGAAGGGTTAGTTAAAAGAAGAGGAGTAAGATCATATTTTCTAATAGTATTATAATCTACATCATCAGACCTATATGTAGCTCTAGCGTTCCTTTGGTTCTCTGCTGCATTGTCTAACCATGGGTAAGTTGCTGGTAAAATAGTAGAACCATTATTTAGTGCACCAGTATCTGATGGGCTATAAGACCCTGGATTTTCTGATTGTTTAACCATTCTAATTCTGCTACCTGTAATTCTTGCTACTAATTGTAATGCAGTTTGTGAAACGTTTGCAATATTAATAAAATAAGTTTTTGAAATTATTGCTCCCCTAGGATCATCTAAGCCTGCAACTTCTTGAGAATAAAAACCTGCAAAAATATTGGTAACTGAATTTTGTCTTAGGTTGTATGTATTACCACCATCATCAATTAACGTAGTAGACATTTCACCTTGTGCATTATTTAGTATTTCAGCAAATAAGTCCAATTGGTTTTGCATCTCTGTTAACTTAGAGAATAAATCAATTGGTGTTTGGTTTTCTGATAAAAAACCAGAAGCAATTACTGGAGATGAATGTGCAAAATATGTTTCATTTGCAATGAATGAACTGCTCAGGTGAGTATTAATTCCTTTTGCTTCTAGATCTTCTTCTAATGCAACCTTAGCTAAATCTTCTTGATTCTGTGCAAGAATACTTTCTAATGCACTATCAGAGCTTAAATCAGCAGGAAACTCTACTCTTATGGCTGGACTATATTGGCTTTCTAGTGGATTAGATGGCCATCCTGCTTCTGATATAGACTTAACTTGTATTTCTACTTGTTCACCTTTTCTAATTGGAATATCTAATTGATTAATATTTACAGAATCTGCATTATCATCATCAATAGCAATCCATTCATATAAACCTGTTATAGCATTTTTTACTCTAGGTCTTAATACACTATTTACAATAACATAATTTGAAAAGGCACCTTGACTTGTTCCACTACCATCAGTATAAGAAAACTGTTTTACTTGATTAGCAGCACCGTCTGCAGAAAGATATCTATAACGATATTGAAATTTTATTATATCTTGTACACCAGTTTCAGGAGCAGATTTTTCATTAGGCATTGCCCAAAATCCTCTTACTCTATATTTAGGTGTTACACTACTTACTGAATTGTCACTTGCAGACGCATCAATTTCTGTAACTACTGATGAATACAGTTTTGTTTGAGATGCTCTTTCTGTAATAAGTCCTTGTAATGCATTTCTATCTGCATCTCTTTCAACTTCAGTAGAATAATTAGTTGTTTGTATTTTTGTTCTGCTTTGTGCAATAGCAGTATCTAATTCAGTTAACGTAGACTGAATAGTATTCTTTTGATTATTTAAATCCTTAAGCTGTATGATAGCATCTGAATTACTAACTTGTCCATTTATTAATGACACCGAAAAATCATCAGCCGATAACACCGGAGCGTTAGGAGTTAATCCTTCTCTACTAGTAGGAATCTTGTCTTGTGCAAATGATAATAAGTATCTTCCAAAATCAACAGCATTTTGTTGATAATAATCTGCCAGTGTTTGCTGATTACCGCTAGTATCAATTGTATTTAAATCATTAGTATAAAAGCCACTACCTGGAGACCAGTTAACAGCAGGTATTTTAGAATCAGGATCAATAGGTTTAATAAAGGTTACACATCTTTCATTAAATCCAACAGTAACATCAACCTCTACTCGGTTATTTAATGCGGATCCTATTTTTAATACATCAGCGCCAATACTGATTGTTCTAGAACCTTCCGGTAATCTTACAACTACAGAGTTAGTACTACTATCAATTTGGGTTACTGTATATCTAGTATCAATCGGCGCAGATACAACTTCTAAACTATCACCAACTTTAAGTTGTATAGTATCAGCAAAATCAGCCTCTGAATCTGTATAAAATATTTTATTAAGTTTATATAGCTTTTGTATTACTGTTTGCTCTACACCATTCACAGTCTCTGTTATGCTTTCTTCTCCTATTCTTAATACACTAAACTTACCAGAAAATCTTTTATCTCTAGGTGGCAAATCTACAACAGCTTCATCTAAAACATATGAAATATTCTTTTCAACAATTTGTTGTAAAAATGTAGAATATACAATATCAGCAGTTCCATTATATTGATTCTCAAAGAAATTAATTTTACTTTGTGAATTTGTGTCTAAAATATATCTCTGTACAATTGCTCTTTCAGTATCAATAGGTGCTTGTCCTGTAATATCAAATGAAATGAAAAGCAAAGGATTAATTAATTCTTCAAAAAACCAATTAGGTTTAACATTAAACTCGTTTATAGAATTCATTGAAGTTACGTCCAATGCTTCTGTTGGTAATTTTGCTAAAACCAATTTTCTAAATGTACCATCAGGTAATCTTATTGAACTATTAGAATCATTAAAATTAGTAAGGGTATTAATGTTAGTATTTAAACGATCAACTGAGTTTTTAAGAAATCCAAAACTTGGAATAGTAATCCTAGCATTAGTTCCATCATTGTTTTGAATGTTAACAGTTACAGAGTCTCTACTCGAAGTAATTGCTTGATTAACTTTCTCAAAGCTCTCCAGCGAATTGTTAAAGAGTCTTAACAGTTCTGGTAGCAAAGTTTGTATTGAATTATTTTCAGCCATTATCTAGGTTTCGATTTTATTATTTATTTAACTATATCATAGACAAAAGTTAATACTCCTTGTTCTGTACAAATCAAATCAATGATTGGAATACTACTTAAATCTGTATTTGGTATAGTGGCAGCTAATTTTCCGTATGAGCCATTATTTAATCTGCCTAATGCATCAGTATATAATCTTATATTTCTTGATCCTATAAGAAGAGTATTATTAAAGGTTAATCTCATAGTTTGCCCAGTTCTCCACTGAGTGTCTGTATCATTAATATAAATATCTAAATTTCCACCGGCAGTATTTATAGTATCTAATCTTAACATTTGAGTATATGTACCTAAGTCTGTAAATACCTGAGGGCTTACAACATTTAAGTTAAGTGGATTAATAGCTGTTATTTGAATATCACTACTATTTAATGGTACCATTAAATTATATGCTTGTACATTATTTGATACTTGTATCTGATTAGGTGTGTTAGTATTAATTGTAATACCAGTACCTTGTCTTACAACATCTGTATTATATTGCAATGTTTCTGTAACAGTACCATTTGCTAATGCTTGTATTTCATCTGAATTTTTTGAAATAAGATCTAGTAATGTAGTGCTACTAGCAAAAGCTAAAGATGCATTATCAACTTGTGTTTGTAAATTATTAATTTGTGATTGTAAAAAAGCAGATGTACTAACAGAGTTTAACGTATTTTCAACTGCTGCTAATCTAATTTCAATGTTAGCTAACTCTACTTGTTGTCTTTGGAAGATTTGAGCCGATGTTTGCAACTGAGCAGATGCATCAGAGAAAAGACCCATTGAAAAAGTATTATAATCATTTATGATTGTATCAATACCAGCACTTCCTGGGGAAGCATCAAATCTTAAATTAATTTTAAAACCATAACTATTACCGTTTTGGCCAGTAGTTAGGTTAGGCTTGTATTTTGGATATCTTTGAATATAACCACCAGATGGTGTTGCTGTTACATTATCTAATAATAAGATACCGTATAGGTTTGTAGTTGTTTTAGTTGAGTCACTTAAATCAACCATATCATAATAAACTAATACTGAATTAAATTCAAATGTTTCAGATAAAGCAGTACCGTTAAATTGTGGTATTGTACTTATAGATGCATCAGTTACAATCTGTTGATAATCATTAGCATCAAAATCTACACTGATCCCATCTAATTGACTTCTTTCATATGCCGAACCATCATAAGTACCTGGGTTATTGTAATCAGCAGCATATTTTACAATAGGAACATTTAATGCACTTGTAAAAGTTGTAGGTTCAGTAAAGTATGCATTAGTAATAGGGCTTGTTACACCAGGACCTAATCCCATCCAATCGGCAGCAGGATCTGTATAACCTGCAGAGTTTAAGCCTTGTAGTTGATCATCATAATCATAAAATGCCTTAATGTTTAATCCTTGTGGGTGTACAGTAGCAGCAGTTCTTCCAAGTATAAATTCACTTGTACCTTGTATTGTTAATCCTGGTTGGTAGTTCGTATCAGAAACTGAATTAAAGAGGATTGTAGGAGTATTACCTACTTCTGTTGGTACATTAATATACAACTCAGTATAAGCCTCTCCGGCTTTATCTACATTATTTACAATATCAATTGCACCTATATACTTTACAACTGGTCTATATTCCCTAGTACCTGATAAGCTTTGATCTTCTTCAACAAATCTCGGTGTTGTTACACTACCAGCCTTTTCTAAAACAGTAGCCTCTCGGAACCTCATTGCTCCAGTTTCTTTTAACCACTTAAAAAATACTCTTTCAGTTACTGTTAGGTTAGTTGTATTATCATAACCAGCATCACTAATAATCATCTCTTCTATATTTAACATATAGTTTTGAAGACTCTGTGTAAAGTTAACATTAGGATCTGATGAAATAGCAGCATTTTGAATTGCGCCATCAATCGTATCATATTGCATATAATTTTGATAATTACCAAAATTTAAAGGTAAGCTATCCATGTCTGGTAGATCTAGAAGCACAAACCTAGAAAAGACCAATTTAAGATCATCATTATTGAGAGTCCTAGAGAGGTCTTTTGCAGAAGAAGAGAACGTATAAAAAGTTCCACCGTCTGCTTGTGGTGTTTTAATTAAGGGCGTTGTTGCCATGTATAGTTTTTATCTTTATTATTTATGCAATTACTATTGATCCAGCACTACCAACAAGATACCAAACCGGTATTCCTGCTCCATTATTAATAGCTAAGAACGTTACTGTTTCTCCTATTGCATTTAATGTAACACTTGGTGAAACACCGCCTGCTGGTAATACTAGATTACCTGCATTACCAATAATTTTTACTGGTTGAGTTCCTACTGTATATGCAAAAACAATTTCTTGTCCTATACTTCCACTAAATAATTGAAGTGTTAAAGTTTGTGCTGCATCAGTATTACCAATCCTATACATAGTAGACGGTGGAATCGCACTTGCAGTACCAACATTAATTGTTGCTGGCATACTCTGCCCTGTGTTATCCAATGTAGTTACATTAGTATTATTTTTAAATATACCTCCACCTGTCATGGTAAGATTGCCTGTCATTCTAACATTTGTTAAAATATCGAATGTAGTAGCATTAATATCTAACAATATAGTGCTTAAACCTACACGCAAAGCTTCTGTTGAAACATTGGTTAGGTTAGTGATAGTACCTGCAGCTGGTGCAAAATATACCTCCATTGCATTAATCTCACTTGCGAGAACATTAAAGTTATCATTAATGACTAGTCTTGATCCTGATAAGGAATCCGTTCCTAAAATTTCTGTTACGCTAATTGCCATTTTGTTTTGTTTGTTTTATATTTAAGATATTTCTATCTTTTTTGTATTTATTCCCATTCGTATCTGTAAGTTCTAATGATATCATATACTTTCCTGGGTCTTTAAAAAGATATGTTAGATACTTGCTTTCAAAATATATATCAGCCACTGACGAGTTAGTAGTATTAGATATAGTCCACTTAGGATTTGTTTTACCAACTATCTTACATTTATCATAGACAAACATTGCCCATGTCATTGGTGGTAGTGTTTTACCATTATTAATAAATTTAGCAGTACTCCACGTTGGATTGCTTGATACACTTTGGCTTGTTTTATAAACTATGCTTACACAACCAGCACTTCCGGTTGCAGTTGAACAAACTCTTTCACCGTTTACATTTACCATATCAACAAATTTAAAATCACCAAATACACCAGTGTATCTTGCAACAGCCTGTACATATACAGCATTACTTTGTGCATTTAATACTAAGTTATAAATGTACTTATTAATTATAGAATTAGTACTAACATTAAGTTGAGCTACTGCTTTAGCTAATGTGTCTGTTGTTGAATCAAAAAAGTGAGTAGCTGAAATACCTTTTTGATCTATTATTTTTAAATATGAATTTGCTACTACTTCATTAAATTCAAAAAATGCAGGAGTATCACCAGTCGTAGCTGTCATATCCCACCATAAGTGATATGCATTATTCCAATTTGTAAATTTATCACCTAAATTTTTCCATTGATATGGTCCACTAAAACTAACAGCTCCACTGTTTTGATAATTCATTAATTGAAAATCAGTATTTGTTCCAATACCAAAATTATTTAAGATTGCGTTAACTCTGTCTAATGATTCATATAAACTTGGAGTTTCTTCATCCCATGTACATGACGGTTCAATTGGAAGATTCCATAAAGAACCATAATTATTCCATGTATACTTACCTTCATTATCCCAATTATAGATTAGTTTTCTAGATTGGTACCAACCAGAATATTCAACCTCTTTTTCATCTACACATATAGCAGATCTTTTTTCAGTTGATGATACATTATTATATACATCAAACAATTTCATTTCTACATTATAATTACCAACATAAGGTAATGTTATAGGATAAGTTCCAAATGTTCCAATTGCACCTCTTATGTTAAAATAATAAGCAGGAGATACATCCGTAGCATCTTTAGTAATAGTCCATTCAATTTCTGTAAAATTACCAGAACCTATACCATTCCATGTAAATAATATTTCTCCAGGCAATTGTGTTGCTGTAAAGCGACCACCAAATTGACTATTTGCTAAAACAACAGAAGGCACAAATCTATTAACATCATTACCATAAGCTCTAATACATGGACCAAAGTCATTATCAGTTTGTGTAAAATCAAAGAATATCCAAGGATCAGTATTAGCTGATCTTTTAACAAGTATTTGATTAAATAATGAAGTAGTCACTTGAAGTACAGTTTCTCCTACAGCTACAGTATGACTTACTGATGTTGATGTTGCTCTATCTGTTATTGCATAAACATCTCCAGTAGATATACCTTGTACATTAAAATCAAATGTAAAGAAATCATTAGCATTACTTAGTTGATTCCATGTACTATTAACAGTATCCCATGTTAAAGTATTAAAGCTATCATTAGTTAATGTTACTAATGCTCCTGCTCCAACACCTGGTTGGTCTGGTAAACTTTTTGATGATTCACCTGAAACCTCATTAGCAAGTGTTCTATTTAAATTTGGTGCATATCTTGAAAAGTATGCAGCATATACCCCAGCAACAGATGCAATTGTAACACTACTACCATTTTGCAATGCACCTAATACACTATTAGGATCTGGTCCAATTGGTGGTTCTGGTATAATTTGTCCTGGACTATATGGTCCCATTACTAAATTTTGACCAACTGAAACATTACCTTTAGTAAGAGGCCCAACATAAGCATTATTAAAATTAATAATTGCCTGTGCAATAGCAGCTGCTTGTGCATTTGCTGGTAAAGGTTGTTGTAATGGTCCAATAACAATACATGGATCATTTATTATAGCTGTATTAACTTTAGCCGCTTGCGCTAAACAAAATGAATTAAATCTTCTAAGATCTTCTAAATAAGTACATGAGCTCGGTGAAACTTTAAAATCTGTATTAATACCAACTTTAGCAACCGTTGCTAAATTTCTACTTACTGTATTTGTTACTTCTAGTAAACCAAAGAAATCAGCTTCTGCTGTAATACCTTTGATGTGAGCATTGAGTGGAAGATATTCATTTTCTAATTTTCTTTTTAAACCAAATAGTTTAATTAATATTTCCTCAATTGTAAAATCCTGTAATTCTTCTGTCTTTGGTAAATCCTCATCTGTAAATTTACCTGGTGTTATTTTATTAATTCTATAAATAAGACTAAACATACTAGTCTTCCTAAAGTTTTTATTAGGTAAAGTTATATTCTTATCATCAAATTGCACAGTAGGAGAAAATAAATCTACAGTATTACTTTGGATATAATTACCAAATTGAGGAGAATTTGCATTTACATTTTTCCAAAATTCTTTAAGCTTAAGATTATCATAACCAAAAAACTTAATAGCATTTATTAAACCTTTATATGATCCTATGAAGGGGTATATGTTACTACCTTCCATCATAATCTCTTTACGCTTAAGATTAATCTCTACATAATCAGGTAATGCTTCTTTTAAATTTGTATCTCTAAATACTGTACTGTCAGATGCTATAACATTATAACCCATATTCTGAGTCATGACTCTTAATCTTTCATCCTCTTCAATACTTTCTGCATAAACAGTAAATTTACCAATTACATTGTTTGTACACTTATCGGTAATTTCTAATGTTCTTTTATATGTATTTTCATTTTCTGAAGAAAAAGCTAAATTTACTTGTAAAGCAATAGATCTGATCTCATCTGTGGCAATAAAACTTTTACCTGTTATAGGATCTGTATATTCTGTTTGATTAGCATCATAATCTATTGGAATTGTTAGCCTAGTATATTTTACTAATGGTGGTCCGTCAGGTTCTTGTGTTAATGCAGACTGTGTGCCATCATTAAAATTCCTATCAAACTGAAAAAGAAATATTTTATCTGGTGTTTCAGTTTCCCACTCAGCATCCCAATCACAGTTATTAGTTGTTGTATGAGGATATCCATATTCTAAGGCTTGCGTTGTTTTATTAAACATTTTTTGTAAAATGAATAATTGACCTACTTCAAATAAATCTATGGAAACTTGGGGTAAAAATATGTCACCAGACCACATGTCAGTGGTGCTGTCATATTTCATATTATAGTTCTTTCCTTCTTTATCAAAAAAGGCTAAATTTTGCCAGAGACTCACTATCTTATTAATTTATTTTTTGATACCATTTAGGTACTGCAAAGTTATAAAAAATCCTTACATATTTAACTTTATTAATATAAAAAACCATAATAGGAGTTAAGTAATCCTCTAAGAATGTTTTAAGACGTGGATTTTTAAACATATAAGCAGACATTGTATTATTTAATAAATTTTTAGAATAATCATACCCTGTATTTTTTAACTCCCACCCTTCTTCATATGTTGCTCTATATAAGCTAGGAAATCCAGTTCTGTTATCTTTAATTGTTGCCATATTAATTTCCTTTTAATGTTTTAAGTGTTGGTGTGCTTACTAATCTTCCAGTATTTAAACCTGCAGAATTTACACCAGTCGCAATTGTAGTACCTCTATTTCTTTGCGTTGAATTATATTTTTCTTGTTGTATTTTATTATAAAGATTATTTGCTATTCCTTCTTTATAGAATACATTAAGAGAACTAATTTTGTTAGCTTCTGGTATTGGCTCATAGAAAGTTCCATTTCTATCTTTCCATCCACCTCTAATAATAGCTAAATCATTATTCTCTATAACAACATCACCAAAACTATCTAAACCTAATTGTGGATCTTCATCTTTTTTCAATACTATTTTTTTATTCTCTATTAAGACTCTTTGATCAGTTATAGGATCTGTTCCATAAACAGGAATAAAATAAAAACCATTTCTAATAGCTTCTTCATTTCTTTGTGATATAAAGAATACATTTACAGAATCTATACCTTCAACGTTTTCTACTATAGAAATTATATCTGATCTAGGAATCCTATCTCTTCTATTTACGTTTAAGAAATAGTCATCTAAATTTTTTCTTATTTCAATTCTTATTTCATCTTTATTAAAATCTTCTAACCATCTAATAACAATATTCAGTGCATATTTTCTAATAACGGCATCAACTATTCTAGTTTCTGCTGTAACAACTTGCCTACCGCTTTTGTTTAGGATCTCATAAGTCATTGCCTTTTCATCATCAGTCATAGTAAATTCTACCTCAGGTACACTAAAATAATCTACATCACTAGTAATTTTCTTTTTTACATCAGGAATTAAAAATAAGTAAATAATATTATCATCATTTAAGTATTCATCATTCTTAGTATTGTAAGCATCTATAAAAGACCAAAAATCATACTTACTTAAATAGTAAATATAATTATTAGGGTTTGCTAATACAAATGAATTACTTGCATATGGTGCAATTAATCTTGTAAATTGTGGATCCTCAGAATCTGAACCAAAACCTGGATTCCTTGTAATATTAATTGATATGATTTCATTTAAATCTACATTTATACCAGAAGAGTCTGTTCCAAATGTTGAAAACTTCATATCTAATTGTTTTCCTCCAATATTCCCAGCATTACCTCTTGTCTTTATATATGTAATTCTAATTCTTGACCCTAATGCAGGTGGTAAACCAAATTGATTATTACCAAAGAACACACTTAATCCACCATTTACTCCAGTTTTAACCATTGCAGTCTTTTCACCGTTGTTCATATCATATAGTGAATCTACTAATTTCCATAATTGTCCATCAACAAAAACCTCAACTAAAAATTGATCAGTAGGTTCTTTTGTGGTTAAATTATAACTCTGTAATGCAAAACCAGTACCTGTAAATGATTGTTCATCCTTTTCGCCCTGTACTATTTCAACATCAACAAATGTTTTTGTGGTTTTATCTAATCTGATAAAATCTGAATTAAATCGTAAAAAATATGTTAAACCATTTTGAGCGATTTCAAAACTTGCGCCGTTTATAATTTGTACATAATCCCCATTAACGAGGCTAGCAGCACTTGTATTTAAACGTAATCCAATTATACCTCTTGATGATATTCCTCGTGTAGGATCATGACCAGTTAATCTAGACAATCCGTATATTGATTCTATATTTCTAGCTCTGGATATATTTAATTCAGTAAGAGCAGCCTCTATGTAAAAGAATATCATTTCACCTAAATTTGAAACAACTGTTAATATTTGGCCAAACGGCGAGGCAGGTGTAAATACTTCAACTGCTTGATTGTATGTACGCTGCAGGTATTCAAACGAATCCTGGAATAGCTCGGTGGCACTTATTCTTGTTTTACTAAAAAATGACATTCAATTTCTTTTTTTAAAATAGAGCTCCTAATACTCGTTGTTCATTTACTGATATATCAACTAAGCAACCATCTCTTTCTAGAGTTGAAAAGAAAGTTACTTTTACATCAACATCAAATCCAGAAAAATCAGGCAAACAATATGCTGAAATTTGTGAAGTAATTTTATTCTCTATTGTATTTTCATTTAACACTAATGAAAATATTAATTCATCTAAATTAGCACCTATATCAGGTGCTCCTAATACATCTCCCTTCCTGGTGAATAGGCAATTTTCTATTTTTATAATTAGCTGAGATAAAGAATCGCTAACCTCAATAGTATCTTCACTAAAGTTAGGTGCTTCTATATCACGACTATAAATATCTCTTATCATTATAGAATACTAATTTTTTATTATATATTCTCTTTTTGTTTAATAGCTTTCAGATTATAATTATCCTGTAAAAAAGTAATCAACACCCTCATCATTTTTAATTTCTTCAACTACTCTATCAACTTCATCTCGGCCTTCACTTGAAATTAAATCATAATTAATAGTAATATTACCTGGAAGATTAAATGAAAAGGTTCCTAATATTCTGGCTAATTGAATTTTAGCTATTCCTATAACATATCTTTGGAAAGCTTCATCCTCAAATAATGCACAATCAGGAATTGTTGAAAATATTTCAAATATAGTAGCTCTATTTGGTAGTTCACCTTGAAATCTAAACTTCTTTGTTAATCTATTATAAGTATATGATATTTGTGGTAAAAGAACTTGTCTTGCATTATCCATAAATAATGAATTTACTACATAGTACATTAAATTTTCACTACCAAGACCTGCACCATAAACATCATTATAAATAAACTTATCTATTGAAAAATCAACATCATCAGCATTAAAGCTCATACTACCAAAACCACCATCTTCACCACTAAATCCACCAATTTCAAATACAGCATTAACTGAATATACTCTTGACGGCATTTGAACAACACCTCTAGGATTAGCAATATTAGCTTTATTGGTTATTGTTTCTTTATCTGTACCACTGCCATAAGGAACTCCTTGTTTAAAGTCAGCTTTAGTTACAGCTCCAGCCGGTAAAGCAATATACATCTGCTCTACACTATCTTCATAAATTTTATAAAAATATTGTTTTGCTCTTTGTATAATATTGTTTAATTCTTTCTTAGGAACCGTGAATGGTATCTGGCAAGCAATAGTAAGATCATCATTAATTAATTTTATTAATGCATCTAAACATTCGGCTTCTGCCGGATCATTACAATATGTATTTGTATTAGCCATGCTATTTTATATTTTTTCTATTTCAATAATTTCAGTATTCTCAAATTTTGCTAATTCAGTAGCCCTACCTTTTCTAAATATACCACCTTCCATATCTCCACTAAAAACCCCTCTCATACCAAAAACATATGAATCTTTACAACTTACATTTTTACTTACATAAGAATCTTCTATTTTAGAATCGACAACATCAGTTGAGCCAAACAGATTACATTCAGTCATTGATGAATTAATTAACTCTGTGCTAAATATATCACAATTTAAAATATTACCTTGTATTTTAGAATCAACAATATCAATACCTTTTATTTCAAAGCATTTCATTAACTCTGCACCTTTAAGTTGCATTCTACCAGTATCTGCATCGTAATTAACCAAGCCTTCTTTTAATCCAGCTTTAGTTAATAATTCAAATAACTGTTGTCTCATTTTAGGGTAATACGTTTCAATTATTTGGTCATACGTTTTTAAATCAACCATTAATCTAATTTTAGGAAATTTTCTTTTGAATGCTTGATAAGTTTTATATGACTCTACAATACCTTTGTGTTGTTCTAAGATAACATCTAGTTTTTTAAGATCATCTTTACTGTAAACTGGATTAGCCAAACTCTCATATAAAGATACAACAAAATGTTCTGTCATATTCATTATGGTATTATATTTCTTTTCATAGTCCTTACCACCTAAATATCTAAATTCAATATAATTCTTAGGTATTTTAGAAAAGTTTACGCCATAATATTTTTCTGACACAAACATGTAATTCTTCCATGAAATTCTTTCAGGAGAAGGTTGTGTCATTCCACTTAATGGTACAATAAATTTTATAGATTTAGCATAAACAGAATCTCTTCTGTCTGGGAACGCTTCATAGACAGCATTTTCATTGAAGTTAAGAACAAACTTACCAATATCTAAAGATGATACATTAGTAGGAGATCCTAATTTTTTTCCATCAAAGGCTACATTAATATGTATAGAACATCTGTCATTGGTAGATCCATTTTCTCTAATCCATTTTAGAGTCTTTGCAATAATAAGTTTAGATTCAACAAAAGGCATTGGTCCTGTTACTAATTCAATCATCCCAGATCCACCAGAATTATCTGGTTCTAATTTGAAAATTTCATCGCTAGGTACAAATTCACTGTGCGCCTTTTCCTCGACTCTTATTTGCTTATTTAGAGCTTGAGATAGGTCTCTCTTAACTTCATCCATTCCTTCATTGGCAAAGAATTCAAATTCTAATCCAATCTTGGATGCATATATTGCATTTAGCTGTTCGTTAGTATACATGTAGTTCCTGATTTGTTTATATATTCAAACCAGGATTGGTGTTATACTATGTTCATAGTAATCTTACGATCACTTACATTAACACTCCCGATTTTAATATCAATAACATCGCCTTTTGTTAGGTTTGCTGCTTTTAGTTTAGATTTATGAATTAAACCACTTATTCCTTTTTCTAATTCAACAAATGCACCATAAGAAGTTATTTTAGTAACTGTTCCTTTTGTGATCATCATAGGTTTATATTTTTCATCAACACCATCCCATATATCAATCTTAGGACCTAACTGACTTAATATAATCTTTTTCTCTGAAATAATTTCTTTAGCCCAGAATGTTATTTCATCACCAGGATTTATTGCTTTATTATCTAATGCTCTTTGTGTAGCTTCATCTAATTCAACTCTAGGTATTAAACCAGTTAAACAATCATCAAATTGAGCAAACACACCAAATTTAGTAGACCCAGTTACAAAACCAGTTCTAACTTCTTTTATATTTTCTTCTAATTCAAAAATTCTAGTTGGAATCATTGTTCTTAAATATTCTCTATGGGATACTACAATTGTATCTTTTTCATTTGAGAATGTAATTGGCATTACAACGATCTCTTTACCTACTAATGAATTAAAATCATGTAATTTATTTAAACCACCTAAAGAACCTGGCATAAAACATTTAATTCCTGCAACATCTACCCAATAACCACCATGAATTAATTCTTTAACTAAACCAGTAAAACCAACCTCCTTATTTCCAATAGCATCTTTTATTTCTTGTAATTTAACCTCCATTATTGCATCACTAATTGAAGCAATAACATCTCCAGTGTTTGAAGTTTTAATTTTAACATCAATTTCTATACCAACTTGTAATTGCTCAACAATATAATCTGGTTCTTTTAATAAAGAACAAAATGCTGTATGTTTAGATTGTGTATCAATAAGTGCTCTTGTCCTATCAGCAGAAATAAAAGTAATTTCACCTCTAGTTGTATATGATATTCTATCTTCTGTTAATTGAGTTTTTTGTAAAATAGGATCTGTAAGATTATACATTCCTAAAACATCAGCTGCATAGTGTTCATTACACATTAGCTTTGTTCCGTGTGGAACTTGTACCTTTACTGTCTTAGTGTCAAATGGATCATCACTTAATTGGATTGTGATTTCTTGTTCGGTCATTTTTATTTTTTTAAAAGGTTAATTATTTGTATTATATATTAGCTATGTGTATAAAGTATTTATTATTGTACTCAACACAAGTTGTTTTGTTTCATTATTTAATAAACTTTATGATAAACCTACCCATGGAAAAACATAAGGTAAAGGTGGTACACTTCCTGTGACACCTGTCCAAGTACCGCTCACTGTTGTTAAATGTTTTTTAAATGCGTCATTTAATGCATTGCATAAATCGTTTGTATTATTTAATTTAAATGCATTACCAATATCAGCTTGTAGTGGCATTATACTCCCACCATTTAGAATAGGATTTAAGGTAGGAACTACGCCAGGTGGTGGTGGTGGTAATGGTGACATTTGGCCACCGGTCCAATAATCAACTATAGACTGGGCTGCATCTTTCCATACATAATCAGGTATTTCTTGATTCCATTCTCTAGGAGCAGAAAAAGGTTCCCACGTTACATTATCAGTAGACCATTTCTCAAGTTCTGTAAATGATGATTCAAAACCTATTTGTATGCCAGCAGCAGTACCTACTGTAATTGGTGGTGTTCCTCCGTATGAAGTTTGAACAGCAATAGCAGCAGCTACATAATTTATTCCAATTTGTGTAGCAAATGGTACGTAAGAATATGGCTCTGCACCAGTGCTACTGAGTAACCATGCCTTTAATACGCCAATAATAGGTAAAGGAATCCAAGGCATTAGTCAGTAGTATTTTTTGTGCTTAAGTATGTACTATTTTTAAATGGTGGTAATGGAGTTCCAGTCACACCGCCTGGCGCAGGATGAACATGAGAGTCAAATAAACTTTTGAATGTATCACCTTTAACTACAGATTCAGCAGCTGCTTCACCTAATTTAATTCTTGGTGAATTAACATGAGTTTCTCCTGTTGCGTTTATCTTAGCATCAATACAATTAATTATAGTATTAGCATCTGCATTAATAACAGTATCAGCTCCACTATTAATTGTAAATTGAGCAGAATGAGTAAATGATATATTTCCATCATTAAGCATTACAATAGTATCACCATTTGGATTTATTATTTCTATTGAATTATCTGGCTTTATGTTTACTGTAGTTGGTCCTACTGCCGTGGCATAGTCCATCATTATTCCTTTTTCCTCAGTAAAGAAAACCTTAACATGTTCTCCTTCTCTATCATTGGTTACTTCAGTACCATTCTCTCCACCAGTTAAACCGAATGCAGTATCATAAATAAGTACATGTGAGTTTTGGTATGATGCTTCTATTTCAGCCTTTGTTTCATCTGAAGGATAAATGTTTTCGTGATAGATTGGTTGATAAAAATTTCCATTATCAAAAGTAAGCCTAACAATAGATCCTATCTTTGGTATTTCAAATTTACCACTACCTGTAGCACTACCACCATACATTAACTGATGTGGTCTTGACCACGGTAATGAAGCAGTTGGAAGTTTATAATCGCTATTAGGATCTTCAGGATCTACGCGATCATCCATTTTTCCGTATACTCTTATCTTGCATCTTCCTTCAAAGATATCATCAGCAGTATCTTCTACAATACCTACCCATTGAGTAGATCTTAAATCATCTGCATTAAAATTTGCTGGATTAACTTTTCCCATTATTCAAAAATATTTGATGAGGTTAAACCTCCGTTATCTTGCGCTGGTCCTGGTGCACCAAATGCGTTTATACTTGCTAAATCATTTGCAGATCGTGCAATCTCATCAAAAACTTGATCAGATCCTGTTAATGTATTATTTACAGGTAAAGGATTGCCTGACACGTTATCTCCTAATTTAGTACCACCAGATGATGAAGTATTAGTTGCAGGTAAACCTGCACCTTGTATAGCAGCACCTACTGCTGCATTTAATAAACCTTGAGGGTTTGCTATTGTTCCTAATAAGCTATTTCTTAAACCAAATACATTACCTAATGTTAGACCTTGTATTGCATTAGAAACAGTTCTTGTTGCTAAGTTAATTGCACCGGCTGCTACATTATCTAATTGATCTTTTCCGAATTGTTTTATTTTACCTAGAAAGGCAGGGTCTGAGTTTGATTGTAATTTACTTTCATCCAATTTACTATCAAAACCAGAAAATTGAGAAACATTTTCCATAGTGCCATAACTAAACTTTATATCAGTTGTTGCAACAGTTCCACCAACATTGGTAACACCTTCAAATACTTTACCACAAGCACCAGGAATCCATAAACATTCTGTAAATTTAAAACCAACTTGAGAGGTATTTTCATTTACATATTTTTTTGTATCTGCTCCAGCATTACTAGGATTTAATGAACCTAGCCAATTTCTTACAGTTTTAAATTTTCTTATTTCTTGTACATAAATATAAATATCAAACCTAAGTAAATTTTTAGGAACAACCATTCTTTTATATCTTACATCATAAACTGCCATTTTATACAAATTAAATAATGCAGTCATTTTTAAATCAATTGCCTCTAGGCAGCCTATAGTAATACCATCACCGTCACCACTTCCTGTAAAAGGATCTTCTGCAAACTCAAATGATTTAGTCCAAGCTTCTAATAAACCACCAATGGTTTGAAAATAATATGGCCTTTCTTTACTAACCTCTAATAGTCCTGTAATAAAAGCTCTTAAGTATTCAACTCTATTAGTTTCTCCAATCTTGTCTAAGTAACCTATAGCAGAAGGTTCTGACGGATACGATGATGTACCAGATCCAGCATCTGATGTTGCACCAACAGACTGAGAAACATTTAAATTACCATCAACGAATGAAGCTGGGCTTTGTTCAGGTGCTGGCATGCTTACAGCTCCTCTAGTAGCACCATTAAATAATGGAGAGCTAATATCAAACATCAAAGTAAATCCTAAGTATGTAGGGTCATCTAATGCAGTAACACCATTATTACCACTACCTTCAGCTGTATTTGCGTTATTTACAAATCGCTTTGCAAATTGATAACTTGAAGGAAATGATGAGCCTCCTAAGTAAGAACCGAATGGCCCAGCTAACTGTGCGAGTGCCTGGCTTCCTACCGGGTTTGCTAAATCTATTAAAGGCATATTTTTATTTTGTTTTTATATTTATTAAGTAGACGGAGTGAACTCTCGACGCTTTAATATTAATTTCATTCTTATTGGACCAGGATATGTTAATAACCATTCTACACCAGCAATAACATAAAAGCCAGAAAGGTATTCATTCTTAATACCATTTTGTGACTTTGGATCATCCTCGGCGTCAGCCGGTCTATCTTGTTGATTATTGTTATCACCAAGAGCACTATCTGATGGTTTAAGTAATGTAGTTTTTACAGTAGGTGCATATTCAAAAATTTCACAATATATTCTACTATATCTTATTAATGCAGGATTGACAGTATCTAATTCTACAACCATTCCCATTTTATTAATTTCAGTTAAATTCTGATAATTAAGTACTGTACTATATTGAAATTCTGGGTGGACATTATCACCTTGTGTTCCTAGGTACTTATATTTAACTTGATCATTTCGTGGACCCTCAACTTCACCATTAATTATTCGTCCTTTAGTTGCAGGAACCATACCAGGTGTATCATTAGTCAAAGGATCTACAAATTCATTTATCCATTCCTTTAGATTTAAATCCCAATATTGAGTATATTTTTTATAACCGTTTTCTTTACTTATTTCACCGCTTCTATTAACCATTTGATATTTTGAAAGATATCTAGAACTCCCTTGAAATTGTATTTTATTAGTTAATATATTTGGCATATTAGGTGATTGCCCATCAGCACCATCTGCACCGATAGTATCATCTTGATTTGTACTAAATCCTAAACTTGCTTCTATTGCACCCTCTTGGCTAAATAGTCTATTTACATCAACCATTGTTAAATAATAATAAGGATCAATATAACTAGTAAAAAAAGTTTCGTCATTTAAATAACTGTTTGCAACAATATCCTGAATCCAACTCTCTGTTGTATCATTAGGATTTGTCCATGTCATAATATCAGCAGTCTCTTCAACATTAGAAGCATACCCCAATTGTAATCTCTCTGCTATATTTAATAAAGCATCCCAACTTGTAACCTCTTCTTCATATTCAACATTCTCTGTAAACAAACCTGGAATAAACATTCTACCTTTTATAAGATATTCATTTGCGCTTTCATTTCCACCACCACCTACAGGTTTACAATCAATAATAGTAAAATCTATTCGTATTGGTTTAAATGTAGTTTCATCTCCTTGTGATCTAATATTAATTTGTATAAGATCACCATCTTTAGGGTAGAATCTTGCAGTAAATGTTGAATCAACATCAGCGAATTGTATACTGATAGTTGGATAAAATTTATTATTTTTTAAACAAAAATAATTTAGTCTATCTCCTTGTACATTATATCCATTAACTCTAACTTCTGGTATTATCGATGAAAATTTAGAAGGCTTTTCCTTCATAGTTAAACCATCAGAATTTTCAGAATCACTCTCCGCATCTGGAATTGACAGTTCATCCAATTCAATCGCAGGTTCTATTATTGTTAATACATTTCTTTCAACTATACTATCTGACATAACTTACGTTGTTGAGTTTTTATCTGTTTTTTTCTTTGTTGGTAAATTTGCCCCTAGTATAATTCTACCACCTTTATATACTTTAGCATCTTGTCCTTGTTGTAACATATTAGGTGGGATTGGTGCTTTGACACCATTCTTTTTAGTTTTAGCTTTTTGTATTAATCTCTGTACTCTTGATTGATCTTGTACACTTTGTCTATCAGTATTAGTATATTGAGCAAGTGTTACACTTGGTCTTGATGCAGGATTAGGTCTTTTGTAAACTAAATTTATATCGTCTAGTCGAGGTATAGCTAAAACATCACCTTCTTCAACTGTGAATGGATTAAAAATATTATTTATAATACATATAGCATCAACATAAGCACCTGTTCCAAAATATTGTTCAGATATTTTATCAATCCTACCTGCCTGATCTATTGTAACATAATGTATAGCTTTAGCACCAAGCTCTCTTTTATATTGAAATGAAGGTGCTGATAAATCAAAATACTGTTCTCCAGTTTTTTCAATAGTTAATCTATTCTTTAATGTTAAAGATTCAATATTCATTTTGTTTATATTTTTTTAACTAAGTAGCATATCAGATACTGAAGTAACATAAGCAGCGGCTACCGATTCATTTGCTGCTTTGGTTGATTTTTTACTACCTTCGTTTGGATTAACTTGAGCAGCTGTTGGTCTATTAGCACTTTCAGATAAACCTGCTGCCGCTACGCCTGGTAATGGTACATTTCCGTATGTTGCAACATCACCAAAGTTAAGTACATCTACATCCTGTGCGGTTGCATATAGTCTACCCTGCCCTGCATTAAACATGTTTTCAATATCACCTCTATCTCTTGGCTTACCATGCTTTAAGTCTACATCAAATTTAACTTCTACTGGAAAATCATCATAACCTAAACCTGAGCCTAATGTCATTACTGTATTATCACAAACCATATTACCCATCATAAGAATAGGGTTAAGAGGATTACCAATAGTTACATGCCACTGCCCAGTTGGTTCACCACTAATTAAAGCCTTAGTTGCTTGTGTACCTGTAGCACCACCTACTTGTGAACTTAAGAATCCACCTAATAAGTTTCCTAGCATAGCCTTACCTGCCTTTAGTCCTCCTTTTACAACAGATGCTACATCAAATCCACCATCTGAATTTCCAAACAAAGATTCAGCACCTGTACTAACATCACTAATTACACTTCCCATATAACCAGAAAAATCACCACCTCTTAATTTACTAATATCTCCAAATTGACTACCTGCATATCCAGCACTTCCATAATACCTATGACCACCGCCAAAGAATTGTGCATTGTTTGTAGACATAGTTAACATATTACTTATAACATCAAGCATTGCTATTTTAGGATTAATATAAGACAATGATTTTAATTCATACTCAAAAGTTAATGTTATATCATTTGAAAATGAAATACCTGCTTCTCTTATCATTGTTTCATTTACAACATTTATTGGACCTAAAACAAAATTTGCATATGTAGTACCTAATTTATCTGCTGTACTACTACCAGCACCATTTCTTGCTCTAAAACTATCAGACGCAGTGTTACCCTTAAGTGCATCTAAACCACCCTTTCCTATTGAGCCTAATTTACTATAAAAAGGTTGATTAGTATATCCACCACCGGCACCACCAGTATCAACCTCTTCTATTTTTGATTTTATTGTTTGCCATTTTAAACCATAAGAAAATTTTAACAAGTCAGATAATTTATTACCAGACGATTCTCCTAAATAAGTTATAGCTGTTACACCTGCTAGTTGGGTAGAATCTACAATTTTAGTAGTACCTCCTTTTACATTAGGATTTGCAACATCATCACCATTTTTGCCAGTAGCTGAACTAGTACTATAATTATAAATGTTATCTGTTGTTGGAAATGAAAATCTCCTTAATGTAATTAAATGATTAACTGGTATTTTCTTGTAATATTTAGAATATAAAAAATCTGCTGGCTTATATTGTATATCAGGATAATGTTCTCCAAAATATTCTATGATTTTTGGTACATTAACATTACTAGCACCAGTACCACCCATAAGAGGGTTGTTAGGACTATCTGTATAATTACTTTGTTGTGATTTTGTTAAGTTTCCATGAAAACCTTGAAAGTTAAACAAAGCATATGAATTAGCTAATGAATTAGCAAGTTTAGTCGTTCCCATACCTGCAGGTACAGATTCAGCTGATGGCGCAGCACTATTGGTATAAAATTGACCACTATAATTAGCATCAACGCCTTTAGCAAAACCAACCGACTCACCACCGAATGCAGAATTTAATAATGCATTATTTTTGGCTGGGCCAGGAAACAATGCACTGTTTATATCTGTTATAGTATTATCATTAATAAATGCCATATGAGAAGGTTATTTTTATTATATATTTAACCTAGGCTATTAAGATACTTATCAATGTCTAAGTTGCTTCTTTTAAATTTGTCTGCCCATGCTATTTTATATCGGGAATCAAATTCTTTTACACTGTCTAAAGAAAGCGGCCCTTTAAAAAACGGCCTAGTGGAGATGTCTCGTATTTCTTTTAAGTTTTTGGAAATCATAAAAAACTGAACTTTTTCAAATAATCCTAAAAGATTAACTTTAGTTTTAGTACACATAACGGATTCTATAACAACAAAAAACCTTTCACGGTCTTTATCATTTAACCTATCTTCCAATGCTCTAGTAGTTTTAAAGTCCTCTGACTTGAGAATCATTTTTCTTGCTCTATTTTCAAACACATGTCTAAAATTCATATCAAAGAAATGCTGTTTTAAAAATTTCATATTATCATAAAATTTAATAATACGAATTTGATAAAGAGGGTTAACTGGATCCCATTTAGAATCTAAGATTACACCTTTAACTGGTAAAAGTATATTAGGATTTGTATGTGATGCTAATAAGCAATATACAGTTTGTCCTTTATTAAATATTCTGTGGGTTTTCATTCAAATTCTATTATGTCATCGAATAGCTCAGCAGTACCGTTGACAGTAATATCAGGTGAATGATAAATTTTATAAGTAATAGGTTTGTTGGATAATGTTTCTACATACTCTTGTATTCCACCAACAGTTTCCTTATTAAGATTTCCTAAAACATAAAATATTGTAGTAGAGATATTACGACCTATTGCGTTTTGTAGTTGTCTCATTAAATAAGATGATACTACAGCATCAGATGGTTCATATTGATAAAAATCATTTTTTGTAAGCTTATTAAATATATCCATGTAATTTATACACTCTATACTCCTAGGAACATTACCTAGAAATGTTTTAACGCGTAATGCATCACTAGAGTATATGAAATTAAATTCTATATGTTCTTCCATTCTTCTAATTCCTTAAGCTCACTCTTAAGTCTTTTTATTTTAAATTCAACATCTTTAGCAGTAGGTTCATAATGAGATCCCCACTTTGTATTAATATCTAATACATCCTTGTCAAATTTATTACCAATTTCTAAACCTAAATCATCACACAAATCAAAAAAGAATCTTTTTATATAATTAAATTTATTTCTATCAGTATCACTTAATTCAAAAACATCAGTAGAAGTAAAGTGTTCCTTCCCTCCTCCATAGTTATCGTCAACAACTTTTTTAATTACACCATTTCTAGCGGATTCTAAAATTATCTTTGTCATTTATGATCTTTTTTGTAAACTTAATCTTGTTTTCTTAATTATATTTCTTGCTTGTTTTTTATCAGTATGCCAAGTAGATTTATCTTTAATCATAATAAGAGAATAAGCTTCACGTAATTGCTCTATTTCTTTATCAGTAAACCCTTCTTCTTTCCAAACAGAAATCTTTTTAGATTCAATTTCTTCCAATCTAGCAAAATTAGCTTTTTCGCTTCTCTCTACATTAGCTTGGTGAAATTCCTTTCCTTTATCTCCAATTTCTTTACATAATTTAGACCACTCATATAATGAAAGGTTTTTCTTTTGTTTTAAAAATCCTTGGTGAGCCATTGCTTTTCTTCGTTGGCTACGATTAGGTATTATTGAGGTTTGTGTTGCAGTGTCGTTCATATGATTAATTTTATTATATATTACTACTTATAAAGTATGCTATTTGTCTTTATACTTGCTTATGATTAATGATTTAATACTATCCAACAAACACTTAGTAATTTCCTCTTGTGATAGTTGATCTAAAACAAATGAAAAGAGTTGTTCATCAACCTCATCTTTATCAAATGAAGTACTCATTAATTCATATATACCTTTAGGTGGAATATTTACTGGAAATTCTAATAAAAGTTTTACCTTACTATTCTTCTTTTGTTTATTAAATAAAACTCTAATTGGAGATATCGGTTTTTCAACAGCAGCTGCTTGTACAGTTTGTACAACTGCAGCACTTTGATTTAAAGGATCTATTATAGATGTATTAGGTTTTATAAATTCTCCTGCTATATCTGGATCTAATTGTTGTAAAAACTCATCTCTTAAATCTGTAGCTATTCTACCACCTTCATTAAAAGTAATCCAATGTGGACCCTCATCTTTGAATGTAACTACATCTCCGGAGTTATCACCCTTAATCCATTGCCAATGCTTAAGCTCCTTTATTTCTTCTTGTGGAGTTTCTTCGATATTTTCTGTTTGCATTTAATGTGTATTTATTATTATACCTTAAATATAATAATTGTTTAATTATTAAGCAGGATCATTAACAATAGTAGGTGGAGATGATGGCGTATGTAGAGACATGTCTCCAGAAGGTGTAGCACCAGGAGTTCCAGGAGTTCCATTATTATTGAAATCGGAATTTGGCTCTCCAAATCGATAAGTGTATGCCCCAATAGTAGCACCTCCACTAGGCCCAAATTCATCCTTAGATGCTGAAAGGTCTGGTGGACACCCGGTACCATAAAATTCAGTTGCAATAGCTTGAAATTGAGCATTTGTATTACCTGAAATACCATAAAATTGAGTAAACGCCTCAAATGTTTCTGATTTATCACTTAAACAGGTTAATTCATCTATGTTCATACCACTCTCATTTTCTGGAACTGGAGCTTGAGCTTTAAATACACCGTCGGCTGTTTCGAAAGTGGTTCCGACAAAGGTTGTTTGACCAATATCACCACCTATTACTGCATACGTACTATTACTACTACTATTCGTCATGTTTCCTGTAGTTTGGGTACTTGTTGCTGTTAAGAGTTGACCATTCCAATAAAGATTTATTTGACCAGTACTCATAGCTGGACCTGTTCCTATACCAGAATATGGTGGTATACTAAGACCAACTGCTAAATGTACAAAATCATTGGCATTTGATGTTTGTGGTCCTCCTACTTCCCACCTAGATGCTCTAGTGGCGAGACCAGTAATAGTTGCATTTGATCCTCCTTGGTATAGTTGATATGTATTCTGAATTTGATTTATTGCTGAATTATTTCTATATGTTACTACAATTTGATTTAAATTACCATAAGAAATTCCAAACCAATCTTGATTGCTATCACCATAGCCTTGACTGAAAGTCATAAAGTAACCTGTATGATTACTAATACTGGTACCTTGTGCAAGATTACTCTTTGCCCAAAAACTACAAAAATTCTTATAAATAGGACTCGCTGCACCAGGACCAATGAAAGGTAAAAATTGAGGCCAGTGATTACCTCCATTTGGTGTAGAGAACTGAGTTCTAGTTGTTGCCGGTGTAGTAGGTCTATTAAAATACCTTGCGGATTCAGTACTATACGTACAACCGCCACCTCCTGCTGAGTAATTTCTACTAAAAGCTGTTATCATATTTATAAATTTAAATTATTTATTAGCATGGATCTTGTTGTAATTTAATTGTTATTGTGTAACCTTTAGGTTCTGTTGTAGTAGCTGACAATGCTTTGACAGATAATGTATCTCCACCAGTCACCTGAGTAGATCCTATTATTGAAAATGTTGGATTAACCTCAGCTCGCTGAGCTGTATGCTGGTAAGTAAAGGTGCTCAAAACATTAGAGTAATTTTGCGCATCCCTTATTAATACTTGATAATTAACATTCGCGTTCTCGGTAGCAGCTCCATAAGCTGCAGTGATTTGACAAACATACCAATCCTGTAGATCTATAGGTATTGTAATAAATGCGTCTTCCCAATCATTACCATTAGCTAAATAAGTAGTAATAGGTGTATTTGCAGGAATAGCATTAATTCCAATAAGTTCATATGATGTAGCTCCTGTTGGACCTTGTGGTCCTTGTGGACCTGGTGTTGTTGATGTTGGTCCTTGTGGTCCTTGGTTACCTGTTGGTCCTTGTGGACCTTGCGGCCCTGGATTTACTGATGCATTACCCTGTGGTCCTTGTGGTCCTTGTGGACCTTGAATACCTGGTCCTTGTGGTCCTTGTGGACCTGGTGTTGTTGATGTTGGTCCTTGTGGTCCTTGTACACCATCTGGTCCTTGTGGTCCTTGTGGACCTGGTGTTGTTGATGTTGGTCCTTGTGGTCCTTGTACACCATCTGGTCCTTGTGGTCCTTGTACACCATCTGGTCCTTGTGGTCCTTGTGGACCTGGTGTTGTTGATGTTGGTCCTTGTGGACCTTGTACACCTTCATCACCATATGCAGTAAAACTAACAGTGAACATTGTAGCATTTGGAAAATTATTGGTATCTGTAAATACTGTTCCAAGCTGAACCGCATAAACATTAGTTGCAGCAGCAAAGGATATATTAGTTACTAATCCATTTACAAGGTAAGTATTTCCATCTGCTGATATTGAAAGTGCACCAAACCCTGTTGTAGTTTTACCTGTATCATTCCATGAATCAATCCAGTTTGTTTGATCTCCAGAGTTTGCAGAAGTTTTACTAAGGTATAGTGTTTCAACACCACCTCCTGTATTGTCATAGTAAAATAAACCAGATCCAGGTGATACTGTTGCTGCAACAGATTTCCATTCTGGGAAGTTATTTGGACCTTGTGGACCTTGTGGTCCTTGGATACCATCAGGTCCTTGTGGACCTTGTGGTCCTTGTATACCGTCTACTCCTTGTGGTCCTTGTGGTCCTTGGATACCTGGACCTTGTGGTCCCTGTGGTCCTTGTATACCATCTACACCTTGTGGTCCTTGTGGACCTTGAATACCATCAACACCTTGTGGACCTTGTGGTCCTTGTATACCGTCTACTCCTTGTGGTCCTTGTGGTCCTTGTATACCGTCTACACCTTGAGGTCCTTGTGGTCCTTGTATACCGTCTACACCTTGTGGACCTTGTGGTCCTTGTACACCTATTGGTCCTTGTGGGCCTTGTGGGCCTTGAATACCAGTTATTCCACCTGGAACAAATAAAATATTTACATCATCACCACTACCAAATATTGTTCCTTGAGGATTACTAATTGTATATGTCCAATAAGTACTATTATCAGTACTAGCAGTAACAAACGCTGTAAATATGTTTGAATCAGTTCCATCAGATGGTCTAATATAAATTATACCTGTAGAATTAGTCTGTGGGAATGAATCTAACCATTCCTCCATATTTGTTCCTAAGCGATTGGTATCATGAATAGAAATGCTAGCTATAGATCCTACAGTTGCATTATCAAATGATACTTTACCATTCCCAGGATCTCCTGATGTTGATACTGAAAAATCATAAGGTACACCACCAGTTTCACCTTGAGCACCAGTATTACCTTGTGGTCCTTGTGGTCCTTGTATACCATCAACACCTTGTGGTCCTTGTGGACCTTGTATACCATCAACACCTTGTGGTCCTTGTGGACCTTGAATACCGTCTACACCTTGTGGACCTTGTGGACCCTGTACACCATCAACACCTTGTGGTCCTTGTGGACCTTGAATACCATCAACACCTTGTGGTCCTTGTGGTCCTTGTATACCGTCTATACCTTGTGGTCCTTGTGGTCCTTGTACACCAATCAAACCTTGTGGTCCTTGTGGACCTTGTATACCTATTGGTCCTTGTGGACCTTGTACTCCAATTAAACCTTGTGGTCCTTGTGGACCTTGAATACCATCAACACCTTGTGGTCCTTGTGGACCTTGTA
>Ga0115003_10000320_pt1 | contig 41680 bp, 36 predicted proteins | sample ArcticOcean_MG_C_7_FD_88736 | JGI IMG/M metagenome (GOLD analysis project Ga0115003, IMG submission 88736) | Marine microbial communities from western Arctic Ocean - ArcticOcean_MG_CB11_88 | ecosystem: Environmental > Aquatic > Marine > Oceanic | place: Arctic Ocean: Canada Basin | collected...
AAGTTTCGAAAACAAATTGGACAAAAAAGGAAGGGTTTCAGTGCCTGCAACTTTTAGATCTCACTTAAGTTCAATGGGGTATAGCGGTTTTATTAGCTATCCATCATTTAATCATACGGCGTTAGAAGCTTGTTCTCAAGATAGAATAGAAAAATTATCTAACACAATAGATTCATTAAACCCCTTTGAAGAAAAAAGAGATTATTTTGCAACTTCTGTTTTATCTGAAAGTGTAAATTTACAATTTGATACAGAAGGAAGGGTGTCTTTAACAGAAAAATTGTTAGACCACGCAGAAATTAAAAATAATATTTTATTTGTTGGTCTTGGAAAAACTTTTCAAATATGGGAACCAAAAATATTTGAAAAGTTTAAAGTAGTAGCAAGAAAAAAAGCATATCAAAATAGATCTAATTTAAAATGGGAAAACAAACAAAAAGGGGAAACAACATGAGCATAAATATTAGCGGCGGAGAACTTAAAGAATTAAAGCCTAGAATTTTAGTTTTGGGCGTTGGTGGAGCGGGAGGTAACGCAATTAATGCTATGATTGAAGCTGGTATGCAGGGTGTTGAATTCGTTGCGGTAAATACTGATGCGCAAGATTTAAAAATGAGTAAAGCTGATGCAAAAATTCAAATTGGAATGAATTTAACAAAAGGATTAGGCGCTGGCGCCAAACATGATATTGGTCAAGCCGCAGCAGATGAATCTTTAAATGAAATCACAAGCTATCTTCAAGGTAGTAATATGATTTTTATTACATCAGGAATGGGAGGGGGAACTGGGACGGGTGCATCACACGTAATTGCTAGAGCTGCTAAAGAATTAAATATTTTAACTGTAGGGGTAACAACGTTGCCTTTTTCTTATGAAGGTCCCAAAAGAATGAGAAGAGCAATCGAAGGTCTTGAGGAGCTGAAAAAACACTTGGACACAGTAATTGTTGTTCCAAATCAAAATCTTTTTAAAATAGCAAGCGAAACTACAACTTTCGAAGAGTCATTTAATTTATCAAATGACGTTCTTAAACAAGGAGTTCAAAGTGTGACAGACTTAATGGTAAGACCTGGACTGATTAACTTAGACTTTGCGGATGTTGAAACGGTCATGAGTTCTATGGGCAAAGCAATGATGGGGACTGGTGAAGCGGATGGAGACAATAGAGCAGTAGCCGCAACCGAGATGGCACTAAACAACCCATTAATTGATGAGTATTCTTTACAAGGAGCAAAAGGTTTATTAATCAACATTACGGGCGGAAAGGATTTAACTTTGTTTGAAGTAGATCAAACAGTTCAAAAAATAAGAGCAGAAGTCGATCCTGAGGCTGAAATTATTTTTGGTGCAATAAAAGATGAAACTATGAACGGTACAATGAGAGTGTCAATAGTTGCTACTGCCTTAGATGGACACAAACCAGAGTCGAAAACAGTTTTAAATATGGTTACGCGCATACAAAATAGAAATAATGGATATTCAGAAGGATTATTTTCTCAAAATTCAAAGATAGAGAATAATACTTTTAATTCTATTGATGGAGCTACTGCACTAAAATTGGATGAGAAATTTGAAATTAATAATCTGGAAGAACAGTCTATAATCAACAATATAGAGACTAGTATAGCTGAACCAGATTCAGAAAACGATAATGCTCTGGAAAAAGCAGGTACAGAAAGCAACATTCCTACAGGTGTTTCAATCGAAAGCGCATCATATATGGAAAGTAATAACACTAACATTTCAGCTCTAGAAAATGAAAATATAAATTTAGATAAACAGGAAGAATATACGCCAAAACTTTTTTCTGATGAAAGTCAGCTTCAAGCAGAAGATCGGCCTCAAGCAGAATTTGAATCAAGTGAAATTAATGACGCCTCAGCAGAAAAACTTTTTGAACAGGATTCATATGAAGAAGAAGATTTTGAAATTCCTGCATTTTTAAGAAAACAAAAATTTTAATGATAAAGATATATCGTTATGAAAAATCAAACTTCATCACTGGAATCTTCACATTTTCCAGTGATGTTAGATGAGGTAGTTCAAATTTGTTCTCCAGGTAATGGTGGTGTATTTATAGATTGCACTTTTGGTGGCGGAGGTTATTCAAAAAGATTATTAAAATTTCCTAAAACAAACGTAATAGCTTTAGATAGAGATAAATTTACTTTAAATATTGCCAAAGATTTAAAAAAAAAAAATCAAGATAGATTCTCTTTTTATCAGAAAAAATTTAGCGAAGTAGATACAGTAGTTAGCAATCAAATAATTGATGTTATTATATTTGATTTAGGCTTATCTTCAATTCAATTAAATAATTTAAATAGGGGTTTTTCTTTTAAATCTAAACAAAAATTAGATATGTCAATGGGACTATCCACTATGTCAGCAGAAGATGTAATAAATAATTACAGCGAACAAAAATTAAAATTAATCATCAAAATTTTAGGAGAAGAAAAAGACGCGTCTAGAATTGCAAAAAATATAATTAAAGCTCGTATAATTAAAAAAATAACTAGAGTTGATGAGTTAGTGAATATAATTGAAAAAAGTAAAAGAAAAAACTATGCTATAAAAATTAATCCTAGTACAAAAACTTTTCAAGCTTTAAGAATATTTGTTAATAAAGAAATTACGGAACTGATTAAAGGCATTATAAATGCAACAAAAGTCTTAAAGCCAGGAGGAAAAATTTTAGTCGTTAGCTTTCATTCCATTGAAGATAGAATTGTAAAATATTTTTTTAGTAATTTTTCTTTAAGTCGACCTAAGCCTTCTAGATACTTTCCTGAGAATGAAGAAAATAATAATTCTTTATTCGAAAATTACAAAAATAAAATACTAAAGCCATCTAATTTAGAAATTTCTAAAAATCCTCCTTCTCGATCCGCTAAACTCAGATATGCAATCAGAAATAAAAATAAATTTATTTATCCAACCGAGCTAGTAAATAAATTCAAAATTTATCTAGATTTAGAAAGTACTCATGCCTAGATTTAGAGTGATTGCATCAATTTGGATATTTGCAATTTTATTAGGCATTACATCAATAATAAAAACTCAGACCAGAATTATTGAAAAAAAAATTTATAAAATAGATAAATCAATATCAGTTCTAGAGAAAGATTTACATGAGACTCAGTTAGATTTTTTTTATCATTCTTCGCCAAGTAATTTGACAAAAAAAATTAGAGAACTTGCCCTAATCGAATATTCACCTGTGGATTTTTCAAGAATATATTTAAATTATATAGATTTCAGTAATGACAAAAAATAACAATTCTTAAAAGAAAAAATGAAAAAAAAATTAAAACAAAATAAAAATTTTAATATAAATCAAACAAGCTTCTATTTTGAAGATTATTTAGAAATTACTAAAAATAATAAAGAAGTAAAAGATTCTAATATTTATCAAGATAGAATTTATCTTCTTTTTTTCCTTTTTTTTTCTTTAATCGTCATATTTTCAATTAAAATAGCTTTTGTATCTTTAAAAAAACCAGAACTATTTAATCAGAAAATAAATTCTTCCCAATTTATATCTTTAAGAAGAGATATTGTTGATAGAAACGGCACTCTCATATCTAGAAATATAAAATCTTTTCATGCTGCTATTAATCCCAATTTAATAAAAGATAAAGAAAATTTTTTAATTAAGATTAGATTAAATTTTCCAACTTTACCGATTAAACAGATTAAAAAAAATTTAAAAAAGAATAAATATTTTTATTTAAAAAAAAGACTTGACCAAAATGATAAAGAAAAACTCTGGGCTTTTGGAGAGAAAGGAATAATTTTTGAACCATTTCAATCAAGAATTTACACTCATGCAAATTTATATAGTCATATTATAGGTCAAGTTGACTACGATAACTATGGAATTTCTGGAGTTGAAAAATTTTTCGATAAAGAGCTAAAGGATAAAAAAATATTAAAAAACCCCTTACAGCTAACTCTAGACACGAACATTCAACATATAATTGATAATGAACTCAATGGTGCTTTAAAAACTTTTGACTCTACTGGTGGAGCAGCTTTACTAATGGATGTTAATAATGGAGAAATTTTATCTTTAGTTTCTTTACCTAATTTTAATATCAATAAAAGAGAAAAAATTGTAGACAAAAATTTTATCAACAAAATAACTAAAGGAGTTTATGAATTAGGCTCCATTTTCAAAACATTTACTGTTGCTTTGGCTCTTGAAAAAAATCTTGTTTCGCCTGAAACACTTATCAAGAATATACCAAGAAAAATAAAATGCTCTATACATGAAATCTCAGATATAAAAAAATTCCCCAAGAATTTATCAGTTGAGGATATATTGATTAGATCTTCTAATATAGGAACCTTAATGTTAGCGCGGAAAGTTGGAAAAAAAGATTATAAAGAATTTATTAAAGAAACAAACTTATTGAATACACCAAATCTTGAGCTAGAAGAGCTCGGCACCCCTTTGAGCTTTAAGTGGGATAAATGCAAATTAGAAACAGTTTCGTTCGGGCACGGTATTGCAGTAACTCCTTTACAGGCAACAGCAACATACGCTGCATTGACGAATGGTGGAACATTGATAAAACCAACTATTATTAAAAAAAAAGAATATCAAAGTAATAAAAAAATAATTTCTTCAGAAACCAGCAAAAAGATTAACAAAATTTTAAGAAAAGTAGTAACTGAAAAAGAAGGCACAGCAAGTATGGCAGATGTTTATGGTTATAATGTTGGAGGAAAAACAGGAACTTCACAAAAATATGGAAATGAAAATGAAAATCTAAACACATTCATATCAGTGTTTCCTATGAAAAATCCAAAATACGCCTTACTTGTTATGTTGGAAAATCCTCAGGTTGCTCCTAATTTAATTTATAATTATCGAGGCATGAAAATTAAAGGCACTAGAAATGAGGCAGGATGGAATTCTGTTTATATTGCTGGCCAAATTATAAAAAAAATTGGACCTATTTTAGCCATAAAAAACAAAGAGTTTTACAAAATACATGTTGCTAAAAAATCTAATTAAAAGCCCTCCCAGAAATGTCAAAAAACTAAATATAAATGGTTTAGCTATAAATAGCAAAGATGTAAAAAAAGGATTCATTTTCTTTGCAGTGAAAGGAAATAAATTTAATGGTGAAAATTATATTAAGGAAGCAATTCAAAAAGGAGCAGTAATCATTGTTTGCTCCAACAGCTGTAAATTTCAAAGCAATACAGTTAATGTAATAAAAACAAGAAAAATTAGAATTTTTTTGAGTGAGGTAACCTCTAAATTTTACTCTCTTAAACCAAAAAACATTGTCGCCGTAACAGGAACCAATGGAAAGACCTCAGTGGCTGATTTTTTTTATCAAATATTGAGCGCTAACCACATCCCAGTTGCATCTATAGGAACATTGGGTATTAAATATAAAAAAAAGATAATCAAAACTAAACTTACATCGCCTGACACAATTACACTTCATAAAAGTCTAGAAGAATTAAAAAAAAATAAGATAGAAAATGTAATTATTGAAGCCTCAAGCCATGGTTTAAACCAAAATAGATTGGATCATCTGAATCTAAAGGCAGGAATTTTTACTAATTTTAGTCAAGATCACCTAGATTATCATAAATCAATGAGAGCTTATTTGAATGCGAAATTAATCTTATTTTCAAAGTTATTGCCTAAAAAAAGTTTTGTGATTACGGATAAACTTATCAGAGAATATTCAAATTTGAAAAAAATTTCAAAAAATAGACAATTAAAGTTATTGACCATTGAAAAAGAAATTAACTTAATAAAAAATACCCCCTTTCCGTTAATAGGTGATTTTCAGTTAAAAAATCTATCGATGGCAATTCTCGCAGCTCGATTATGTGGTGTAAAAAATTCTAAGATTTATAGCACGCTAAAAAAAATAAAAAGTATTAACGGGCGGCTTGAATTAGTTAAAAAGTATCCAAATAATATTAAGGTATTTATCGATTATGCGCATACTCCCGAGGCATTATTTGAAGTTATTAGAGCGGTTAAAGACTCATATAATAATATTTCGTTAGTATTTGGTTGTGGTGGTGAAAGGGATTTCAAAAAAAGATCTTTAATGGCTAAAATTGCAAAGTCTCTTTGTAAAAAAATTTACGTAACAGATGACAACCCTAGAAAAGAAAATCCGAAAAAAATTAGGAAACAAATAACTAAACATCTTAAAGGATGTGTTTATTTTGATATAGGCAACAGATCTAAAGCCATTAAAGAAGCAATAACAAATGCTGAGTCGAACGAGGCAATTATTATAGCAGGAAAAGGGCATGAAAATTATCAAGATTATGGAGATAAAATTATTTCTATTTCGGATAAAGAAATAGTTAAGAAATTAAATATAAAAAAAAATACAATAATTAAAAACAATCAAGATTATTTTTTTAATTCAAAAATTTTAAATAAAATTCTTAAAAATAATTTTTTTTATAAGTCTAGCGGTCTTAGCATTGATTCGAGAGAAGTGAAAAAAGATAATTTATTTATAGCCCTCAAAGGAAAAAAAAAAGATGGAAATAAATTTATTCACTCAGCATTAAAAAAAGGAGCAAGCTATGTTGTTTCATCAAAAAAAAATAAAAAATTTAAAACACAAATAATTAATGTTGATAGCCCATTTACTTTAATGAATAAATTTGCCAATCTAAAAAGAAAATATTGTAATACGAAAATTGTAGCAATTACAGGCAGCGCTGGGAAAACTTCTTTAAAAGATATGTTGAATGTTTTACTCAGGGAGTTTGGAAAAACTTACGCCTCTCCAAAATCTTTTAATAATCACTTTGGTGTTCCAGTTAGCTTGTCCAATCTCAGTGTAAACGATAAATATGGAATATTTGAAGTAGGCATGAGCAAAGCCGGGGAAATAGATTATCTATCTAAGATGATAAAACCTAATTTGGCTGTAATTACCAATATAGCCGAGGCGCACATAGAAAATTTTAAGAATATTAAAGGCATAGCAAAAGCAAAAAGTGAAATTATAGATAACATCCAAGACAATGGTACAGTTATTTTAAATCGAGACGATAAATTTTTTAAGTATTTAAGTAAAAAAGCAAAATTAAAAAATATCAAGGTAGTTTCTTTTGGAAAATATAAACAAGCAGATGTTTATTTGCTCAAAGTAAAAAAATATGAAAATGTAAATAAGATCATTGTAAAATTAAAAGATTCAAAAATAGAATTGAAGGTAAAAAATATTAATATTTATAATATTCTTGCTTCATTAACTGTTCTAAGCGAGCTCAATTTAAATATTAAAAAGACTATTAAAATATTTAAAATTTTTGAACCCTCAGATGGCAGGGGTAAGATACATAAGATTAAAAGATATAATAAAAATTTTAGATTAATAGATGAAAGTTATAATGCTAACCCACTTTCAGTCAAAAACGCCTTATATAATTTTTCCTCTATAAAGAAAAATAAATTTAAAAAATATCTATTATTAGGTGACATGCTTGAGCTGGGAAAAAAATCAGATTATTACCATAAAGAATTGTCAAAACTTATTAACAAGTCAGATATTGATAAAGTATTTGTTAAGGGAGAAAAAACACTTTTTACCTATAAAAACCTAAAGAAGGCGAAGAGAGGAAATATTTTTCAGTGTAATGAAGATATTGATCTCACCTTAAAAAATATAATCACTAATAATGATTATTTGATGATAAAAGGATCAAACGCTACAGGATTAAAAATTATAAGCAATTCAATGATAAAAGAAACTTAAATGTTATTTAATTTACTTACATCTCTTATAGAGCAATATTCTTTTCTTAACGTATTTAAATACCTTACTTTTAGAACAGGATTATCAGTAGTCACATCTTTAATTGTCGTCTTTATTATTGGAGGACCACTCATTAGAATTTTTGCTAAAAATATGATTTCAGGACCAATTAGGCAAGACGGACCGATAGATCACATTATAAAAAAATCAGGAACTCCTACGATGGGAGGTGTAATTATTATAATTGGCATTCTCACTAGCACTTTATTGTGGGCCGATTTAAACAATATCTATATTTGGACACTAGTATTTGTTTCTTTGAGTTTAGGATTATTAGGTTTTGTTGATGATCTGCTAAAAATAAAATTAAAAAATTCTAGAGGCCTTAATTCTAAATTAAAGTTTCTTGGTCAATTATTTATTGGGGCTGTAACTTTATTTATTTTGGCAAATTTTTCTGAACATGAGTTTTTATATAACCTTTATTTTCCTTTTTTTAAAAACTTGATATGGCAAATGGGTCTTTTTTTTATACCATTTGGATTATTTGTAATAATTGGATCATCTAACGCAGTAAATTTAACAGATGGTTTAGATGGTTTAGCAACGGTGCCTGTGATGCTAGTTGCCCTCTCGTTCACATTAATTTCTTATGTTGTGGGAAACACAATTTTTTCAGAATACCTCCAATTACAATATATACCCGATGTCGGTGAGTTAGCGATATTTTGTGGTTCAATAGTCGGCTCTTGCTTAGGATTTCTATGGTATAATGCACCGCCAGCCAAAATTTTTATGGGTGATACAGGGTCATTATCTCTAGGCGGATCATTGGCAGCAGTCGCTATAATTGCAAAACATGAAATTGTACTTTCAATAATTGGAGGACTATTCGTTTTAGAGACAGTTTCAGTTATTATTCAAGTTATTTCTTTTAAATTGACAGGAAAAAGAATTTTTAAAATGGCACCAATACATCACCATTTTGAACAAAAAGGCTGGGCTGAGTCAACAATTGTAATTCGATTTTGGATCATAGCAATAATTTTAGCTTTAGTTGGGTTAGCTACACTAAAATTAAGATAGTAAATGTCTCATAATTTGAATTTTAAAAAATTTTCTTTTCTAGTGTATGGTTTGGGAGCCACAGGTCATTCAGTCATTAAGTATTTTAAAAAAAACAACTTTATAAATTTCTTTGCATGGGATGATAACATTAAGTTAAGAAATAAAATCAAAACTAAAAAAATTTTAAATTTAAAGAATATTTTACAAAAAGTAGATTACATAGTTCTTAGCCCAGGTATTAGTTTAAAAAAAAATAAATATAAAAAAGATTTAATAAAATATAAAGAAAAGATAATTACAGATATAGATATATTATATTTAAGTAATACACATTTCAGATCTATTGTAGTGACGGGTTCGAATGGAAAATCAACAACATGTAAAATTATAACCCATCTATTAAAAAAAAATAAATTTAATGTCGAGCTTGGTGGTAATATTGGTAAACCAGTTTTGGATTTAAAGATAAAAAAAAATAGTTACTTAATTATTGAAGCCTCTTCATTTCAATTATCTCACTCAAAGCACATCAGACCAGATTATGCCATTTTATTAAACATTACTAACGATCATGTGGATTGGCATGGATCGATGTCAAGTTACACTAAATCTAAATTAAAAATATTTAATTTACAAAAAAAAAATAATTTTGCTTTAATTAATAAAGATTTTAGAAAAGATTTTAGAAAAAATAATTTTTTAGGTAAATTTGTACCAATAAAATTTAAAAACTATAAAAAACTAAAACATAAAATAAAAAATGAATATCTAAAATCCAACATTAATGATGAAAATATGAATTTTGTTTATACTTTATCCAAATTATTAAAAATTAGTAATAATTCTTTCATAAAATCCATGAAAACATTTATCGGATTGCCCCATAGATATGAAACATTTTTTAAAAAGAAAAATATTACTTTTATAAATGATTCTAAAGCAACCAGTCTCCAAGCTGCAAAATTCGCTTTAACAAACGGTAAAAACATCTATTGGATAGTTGGAGGTTTGCCTAAATATAAAGACAAGATTAACTTAAAACTAGTAAAAAATAACATTATAAAATCTTATATAATTGGAAAGAATACTAATTTTTTCAAAAAACAATTAATAGGTAAAATTAAATTTTCTGTAACTAAAAAATTAAATAATACAATTATAAAAGTTTTAAAAGATATTAGATTACATAAAAAAATAAATAATATAGTTCTGTTAAGTCCAGGCGCTGCATCATACGATCAATTTAAAAATTTTGAAAATAGAGGAAATGAATTTAAAAGATTAAGTAAACTATATGCTAAAAAATATATTTAAAATTGAACTTAATAGTTACTGGAGAAATATCGACAAGAATATTCTTTTTGGTTTTTTTATCTTATTTTTTTTAGGTCTTTTTTTTTCATTCTCAACTACATCTTCTTTAGCCGGGGAAAGATTAAACAAAGCTTATTACTTTTTCTTTTCAAAGCATTTATTTTTTACTATTTTAGCTCTTTTTATAATGTTTATAATTTCAGCAATTGATACACATTTGTTAAAAAAAATAATTGTACCTCTTTTTATAATATTTTTTATATTGTTGATTTTAGTGCCCATAATCGGCGTAGAAGTAAAGGGTGCTAAAAGGTGGTTAAACTTTTATTTTTTTAGATTACAACCAATCGAACTTTTAAAACCTTTTTTTATACTAACAACAGTTAAAATATTAACTTTGAATAGTTTACATAATTCAAAAATAAAATATTTATTTAGTTTCCTTTTATTGTCCTCTGTAATAATTCTCTTAATAGATCAGCCAGATCTTGGTCAATCGATATTGTTGACCGGCGTTTGGGTTGCAACAGTTTTTGTTTCGGGTGTCAGTCTTACGTATATTATAGGCTTTCTTTTAATTTTTGTTGTTTTTACAAGTAGTCTTTTATTTTTAATGCCTGAAAAATTTGGATATATAATAAATCGTTTGGCTACGTTTTTAGATCCAAGTAAAGGTGATAATTTTCAATCATCAAAAGCTTTAGACGCAATTAAACAAGGCGGTCTCAAAGGTCAGGGAATGGGAGAGGGAATATTGAAAGATAGTGTTCCAGAAGCTCATACAGATTATATAATTGCAATTATTTCTGAGGAATATGGATCAATTATCTCGATATTAATTATTAGTATTTTTTTATATATCTCTTTTAGAATTATAAAAATTTGTATTTTACAAAAAAATGAATTTTTAAGACTTTCATTATGCGGGCTTGCATCGCTACTAATTTTTCAAACCTTTATTCATATCGGGGTCAATACCAGCTTATTGCCTACTACCGGCATGACATTACCTTTTTTAAGTTATGGAGGGTCCTCTCTAATTGGTAGTTCCATCTTAGCTGGTTTAATTTTAAATTATACAAAAATAAAATTAGAAATTGATGAATAAAAAATTAAATAAAATTATTATTGCAACAGGTGGGAGTGGCGGGCATATTTTCCCTGCTTACAGTTTGGCAAAACATTTTATAGGTAAAAAGATTAATATTGAAATAATTACCGATGCACGTGGTTTAAGGTTTTTAAAAAAAAATGATGACTTAAAAATTACTGAAATTCCCTCCGCAACTATTTTTAAAAAAAATATATTGCAATTTTTTCTTTCACTATTAATTATTCTATATTCTATATTAAGATCATTTATTTTTTTATTACTCAATAGAGCAAATTTTGTATTTGGGATGGGTGGACACTCCTCATTTCCAACTTGCGTGGCAGCTAAGATACTTGGAATTCCATTTATTATTTATGAAAATAATTTACATATTGGAAAAACAAATAAATATTTATTACCATTTGCAAAAAAAATATTTGTTTCCAATACTGAATTGGAAGGAGTTCCAGAAAAATACAAATATAAAATGTGCAATATTGGAAATATAATTCGTAAAGAAATTATTAACTTTAATCAGGTGTCTGATAACAGCTACAAAGATAAAAGACTTAAAATTTTGGTTTTAGGTGGCAGCCAAGCTGCAAAATTATTTGCAGAAAAACTTCCACAAATCTTTAAGAAATGTAAAAATACTGAAATACCATTGAAGGTTTACCAGCAGTGTTTACCTGAGCAGAATCAATTTTTAACTTCATTTTACAAAGATTCAAATATAGATTGTGAACTCTTTAATTTTAGCAGTAATATCTTAGAATATTTTTCTAAAATCGATTTAGCAATAACACGTTCAGGCTCCTCCATGTTGGCAGAACTACTTAATGCAAATATACCTTTTATTTCCGTACCACTGCCCACATCAGCAGATAATCATCAATTAAAAAATGCTATTTATTACGAAAAAAATCAGTATAGCTATTTAATAGAAGAAAAAGATTTAAGTGAAAAATTATTCAAATTAATAAAATTAATTCACGGAGATAGATCATTGTTAGAGCAAATAATAAATAAGCAAAAAACATATTCTGACAAAGCGGTTTATGAAAATATTGATATAGAAATTGATAGAATTATAAATGAAGAATATTAGAATAGGTCAAAAAGAAATTATTCACTTTATTGGAATAGGAGGAATAGGTATGAGTGGCTTAGCTCAAGTAATGAAAACTATGGGTTTTAAAATTCAAGGCAGTGATCAAAATAGGAATAAAAGCACATCGAATTGTACAAAAGCTGGTATTAAAGTTTTTATTGGACATTCAAAAGTCAATGTTAAAAACGCAACGATTGTCGTTAAGTCTTCTGCGATAAAAGATAATAATATAGAAATTAAACAGGCCAAAAAAAAGAAAATTCCAATTTATTCAAGAGCTGATGTTTTAGCTGACGTAGTTTCATTAAAAAAAAATATAATAATTACAGGCTCGCATGGTAAAACGACTACTACATCTTTAGTGGCAAAAATTTTGTTCGACCAAAAGTTAGACCCAACCATTATTAACGGTGGTGTAATAAATTCGTTCAAAAGCAATGCTAAACTGGGTAAAGGTGATTGGGCTATTTTAGAAGCTGATGAATCTGACGGAAGCTTTTTAAAACTACCAATAAATTACTCTATAGTAACAAATATAGATCACGAACATTTAGATTATTATAAAAATTACAAAAATCTGGAAAATGCATTTATTCAATTTATAAATAAAACTCCACCAACTGGTAAATCTTTAATTTGTATAGATAGTAAAAATATTAGGAAAATTTTAACGAAAATAACAAATAAAAATATATTAACTTATGGGCTAAATAACAAAGCAAATTATAGAATCAGTAATATAAAATATAATACAAATTACACATTATTTGATTTGAATTATAAAAATTTTAATAATAAGAAAATGATAATTAAAAATATCAGTTTAAAATTAATTGGAGAACATAATGTTCTAAATGCAACTGCAGCCGTTGCAGTCTGTCTAAATCTTGGTGTAAGTATTGAAATCATAAAAAAAGCTCTAAAAAATTTTTCTGGCGTTCAAAGAAGAATGACTAAAGTATTTACAAAAAATAAAAATGATTTCTTTGATGATTACGCTCATCATCCAACTGAAATCAACTCAATTTTAGATGGCATTAATAAAGCACATAAGAAAAGAAAAATAATTTCAGTTTTTGAACCTCATCGATATTCAAGAATATTTTCACTGAAGCAGAAATTTTCTAAATCTTTCACAAAGTCAGATTTAGTTTTGATTTGCCCTATATATGCTGCGGGAGAAAAGAAAAATTTTAATCTTAATTTATTTAATTTTGCAAGATTAATATCGAAAAATTCTAGAACTCAAGTTGTAATAGTAAAAAATCAAAAAGAGCTGTCAAATTATCTTAAAAAAAATTTAATAAGTGATGAAATTGTGATCGGTATGGGAGCTGGTTCAATTTCACAGTGGATGAGGGAGTTAAAACTTAGCTTATGAGTCTGGACAAACAACTTTTACAAAAAAAATTTGGTAAAAACATCTCAATTAATGAAAATCTATCAAAATACAGCTGGTTTAATTTAGGAGGTCCCGCCGATTTTTTTTTTCGTCCAGAAAGCAAAGATCAACTTAAAGAGTTCCTTAATGAAATTAAGGGAAATAATTATGAAACACACATCCTGGGAGCTGGTTCAAATACTTTAATAAGAGATAGCGGCGTCAGAGGTATAGTAATTAAACTAGGCTCTAAATTTACAGATATTAAATTACTAGAAAAAAACACAATCGAAGTAGGAGCGGCTGCATTAGATAGAAAGGTCTCAGATTTTGCAAAAGATAATGAAATTAACCAAATGGAATTTTTATCATGCATACCAGGCTCAATAGGCGGTGCAATATCAATGAATTGTGGTTGTTACAATTCAAGTATCTCTGAAATTTTATTATCTGTAAAAGTTATTGACAACAATGGAAACGAAAAAGAGATTAAAAATAATGAAATTGAATTTTACTATAGGGGTACAAATATTCCAAAAAATTACATTATAATTTCAGCAAAACTAAAAGGAAATACTTCTTCAAAATTGGAAGTCGAAAAAAAACAAAAAGAACTAATTCAAAAAAAAAAAAACTCACAACCAAGCCAAGTAAAAACAGGTGGAAGTACATTTAAAAACACTAGTGATAAAAAAGCATGGGCATTAATTAAAGAATCTGAATGTGAAAAATTTTATGTCGGAGACGCTAAAGTCTCGGAAAAACATTGCAATTTTTTTATAAATGATGGAAAGGCTAAAGCATCAGATATAGAAAAATTAATAAATAAAGTAAAAACAGAAGTACATAATAAAACTGGAGTTAATCTTGAGCTAGAGATTAAAATAATTGGAAATGAAAAATAAAAAAGTTTTAGTAGTTTTAGGAGGCGTGTCTGGAGAAAGAGCAGTTAGCCTTGATAGCGGTAGAGCTTGCTTTAAAGCTTTAAAAAAAAAAGGTTATAAAGTTTCAATCTTTGATCCTCAAAAAAAAAATTACAATTTAATTGATAAAAATAAAGTAGATATAATTTTTAATGCCCTTCATGGAAAAGATGGTGAGGATGGAATTGCCCAAAGTTACTTTGAATATTTAAGAATACCCTATACTCATTCAGGAGTTATTAGCTCACATAATGCAATGAACAAGATAATTTCAAAAGAAATTTTTAGAAAAAATAAAATTAATTCTCCTAAATATTTTGTGTTTCAAAAAAAGCACTACAATAAAATTAAATTGAATAATTCTGTAAGAAGAAAAAAAATTAAATTCCCAATTGTAGTTAAACCAGTAAATGAAGGATCTAGTATTGGAGTAAAAATTTGTAAAAATATTTGGAGTCTTAATAAAACTACTAAATCTCTTTTTAAACAGTACGAAGAGTTAATCTTTGAAGCATATGTAAGTGGACAGGAAATTCAAGTCGCAGTAATTAATGATAGAGCTCTAGGTGCTATAGAGCTTAAGCCAAAAAGAGAATTTTACGATTATAAAGCTAAGTATTCTAAATCAGCAAATACAAAACATATAATGCCCGCTAATTTAAAAAAACATAAGTACAATGAAGTTCTTAAGATTGCAAAAAAAGCACATCAAGCTTTAGCTTGTAGGGGAATTACAAGGTGTGATTTTAAATTTTTTAACAATAAATTTTATCTATTAGAGATAAACACTCAGCCAGGCATGACCAGCTTGTCATTAGTTCCAGAAATAGCTTACTACAAGGGAATAACTTTTGAAAATTTAGTTGAAAAAATATTGTTAGATGCTGGCTTAAATAGATGAAAAAATCATATCTTGGACTGATTATACTTCTTATTCTTTTAACAACTTATACTCCAGGAATTAACTCATTTTTTAATTTAAGATTAAACATTGAAAAAATCATAATCACAAATAATTCAATTATAGATGAAAAAACAATTAAGCAAAAATTAAATTTTTTATATAAAAAAAATCTATTCTTTTTAAACAACAATGAAATTGAAGAAAATTTAAAAGATAATACATTTATTGAGAGTTTTAGTATTAAAAAAATTTATCCTAATAAATTAAAAATTATAATTGTTGAAAAAAAAGCTATTGCAATTTTACACAATAAGAAAAGAATATTTTATATATCAGACAAAGGAAATTTGATAGATTTTAAACAGATAGACTCCTATAAAGATCTTCCAATAGTATTCGGAAGTGGAAAAGAATTTTATTCCGTATATAAAAATATTTTAAACACCAAATTCCCCTTGAAAAAAATTAAATATTTTTATTTTTTTGAGTCTGGGAGATGGGATTTTGTTATGCATGATGATAAAATAATCAAATTACCAGTTAATGATTACTCTACAAGTTTAAGAAGCTTTATGAATTTAAGAAATGATAAAAAATTTAATAATTATAAAATCTATGACTTTCGAATAAAAGATCAGTTAATTTTAAAATAATATATGCAAACAAATAACCCAAATCTTTTTGTTGAAATTAATGACTTAAACTTTATTTTTGCTGTAGGAGCTTACGATGAAAACCAAAATCTTAAGATTTTAGAAAAAATAACAATCCAAAGTGAAGGAATTCAGCAAAATAGATTTACAAATATTGATAATGTATCCGAAATAATTATAACTAATGTTGAATTAATTGAAAAAAAATTAAAGTATGTTTTTAAAGAAGTAATTATTGTTTTAGATATTTTTAACTTTTCCTGTGTAAATATTTCTGGATTTAAAAAATTAAATGGCTCTCAAGTTTTAAAAGAAAATATTTCTTATATTTTAAATTCCCTTAAACTCGCTGTTACAGAAAATGAACAACAAAAAACTATTTTACATATTTTTAATTCTAGAAGTGCTTTAGACGGAGTAAAGGTTGAGAATTTACCCATAGGTTTGTTTGGTGATTTCTATAACCATGAACTTACATTTTTTTTAATTAGAAACAATGATCTCAAAAATATAAAAAAAATATTTAATAAAAGTAATTTATCTATAAAAAATATAATATTAAAAAATTTTAGTGAAGGTGTTCAATTAATTAATAAAAATAGTATAGAAACTTTCTTTAAAATTAAGATTAATAAAGAAACTTCTAACATTACTTTTTTTGACCAATCTTCTTTTAGATACTCAGAACATTTTAACTTTGGCACAAATATTATCTTTAAAGATATTGTTAAAATTTGCTCTATAGAAAATGAAATAATCTTTAATTTTTTATCTAATGAATTTTCTAATAATAGAAATTTTGATGAAAATAATTATTTAGAGGAAAAATACTTTACAAAATCAAGGTTTAGGAAAATAAGAAAAAAATTAATTATAGATATTGCTATTGCAAGAATTGAAGAAATTACCAATATAATCTTGAATAAAAATATTAACATACAATCATTCAAACAAAATAATTTGAAAATTTATGTAACTATTCAAGATAAACTTATCTCAGATAGTTTTAGCTCTAATTTTAAATCTTATTTTTCAAATTATGAAAATTCTGAAACCAATTTAATTGATGATTTTGAAGTAGACTCTTTGATTATCAGTACTGCTCAGATATCTACCTATGGCTGGAAAAAGGAAGCCATACCCATTACACAGATTAAAAACTCATTAATTACAAGGATTTTTAAGTCTATTTTTGGATAGTTATCTGTTATTTTCGGAAACATTTGTTGTTTTAATTACTTAGATTCAATTCTGTATAAACTTCTTAATGCAAGAAATATTTCAACAAACAATTAAAGAATCTGTCTCTTTTGAGGGCATAGGTCTTCATTCTGGAAAAATTTGCAAAGTTAGACTAATTCCTGGAATTGACAATCAAGGTATCGTTTTTAAAAGAACTGATCTGGAAGAAAAAAATTTAATTGAAGCAAATTATAAAAATGTTTCTTCAGCAAAACTTTGTACAACATTGGAAAATTCCTCTGGTATTAAAGTTTCAACAGTAGAACATTTACTGGCTGCATTTTATATTTTAGGGGTGGATAATATTACAGTTGAAGTAGATAACGAAGAAATTCCAATTATGGACGGTTCATCAAAAGACTTTATCGAAATTTTAAGCAAAGTAGGAAATAAAAGATTAGATAAAAAAAGAAAATTTTTAAAAATTTTAAACGAGGTAGATCTAGAAGACCAGGGTAGAACTATTTCTATAAAACCAAGTAATTTAAATTTTGAAGTCGAATTTCAATTAAATTATTCAAATAACATAATCGGTAAACAAAAAAATTATGTAAATTTTAATCATGATGATCTTGTAGATATTTATTCGTCAAGAACATTTTGTTTATTTCATGATATTGAAAAAATAAAAAAAAATGGTTTAGCCAAAGGTGGGTCTCTTGATAACGCGGTCGTTGTCGACGATAATAAAGTTATTAATGAGGAAGGTTTAAGAAATGATAAAGAATTTGTAAATCACAAAATTTTAGATTTAGCTGGAGATTTTTTATTATCGGGATATAGAATTTTAGGTAAAGTTAATTGCTACCAAGGAGGACATCAGCTTTCAAATATGTTTTTAAGAAAATTATTCAAATCTAAAACTTCTTTTGTTGAAATCGAGATCAGTGATGTTGATTTACATAAAAAAACTGAGATAAACGCATCTGTGAAACTTGCTGTAAACGCATAGTATCATTAAAATTTACCATTCTAATTTAATTTGCTATTAATCAGCATATGTTTCAAAAAATTATATTAATTCTTATTTTAGTTTTTTCTGCAGTTTCTTGTTCTAAAAATGAAACGCTATATGAACCAAAAGATAAGATCGATGGTCATAAATTATACAAAGATGGTTTAAATTCTTTTATGAAAGGTGATTACTTTTATGCAGAGAAAAAATTTTCCGAAGCAGAGTTAAATTTTGAAAATGTGGATTTTGCAGCTAAAGCTGCAATCATGTCTAGCTATTCTTTTTATGCAATTAATTTTTATGATGAAGCATTATTCAATTTAGAAAGGTATATAAAAAAATATTCAGCAGATAAAAATATTGTGTATGCACATTATTTAATTGCAATAGTTCATTACGAACAAATATCAGACGAAAAAAAAGATTTAAAGCCACTAGTAGATGCAAATTTAAAAATAGATTTTTTTTTAAATAAATATCCAGGATCTGAATATGCTATAGATTTAAAATTCAAAAAAGATTTAATTCAAAATCAACTTGCAGCTAAAGAATTATTTGTAGCCAAATTTTATATTTCAACTCAAAAATGGGTTCCAGCAATAAATAGATTAAAAATTATTGTTGAAGAATATCAAAAAACTATTTTTATCGAAGAAGCCTTACACCGTTTGGTAGAAATCCATCATTATTTAGGTCTAGAAGATGAGGCAAAAAAGTACGCAACAATATTGGGATATAACTATAATACAAGTGAGTGGTTTGAGCAGTCTTATAAAGTTTTAAATAAAAAATACAAAATTCCAAAAAAAACCGAACCAAAAAAAGATAAAAGTTTTTTTAAAAAGATTCTTAATAAGATAAAATGATTTAAATGAATATTAAATCAGAAATACTTAATTTATATAGAAAAAAAATTAATCTTTTAAGAAGACACAATAAATTATATTTTAACAACGATAACCCGGAGATAACTGATGCAGAATATGATTTTTTAAAAAAAGAAATTTTTAGTCTTGAAAAAGAAAATAATTTTCTCAAAAAATTAAATATAAATAACGGTATAGTCGGATCACCCCCTACCAAAAAATTTAAAAAGATTAAACACTTAATGCCAATGCTTTCTCTGTCAAATGTATTTGATAAAAATAACATGAAAGATTTTCTTAATAAGATAAATAATTTTTTAAATAGTAAGAATAAAGATATTGAGTTTTCAGCAGAACCAAAAATAGATGGAATTTCAGCAACACTAATTTACGAAAATGGTTTGTTAGTCAAAGGATTGTCAAGAGGCGACGGCATAACCGGTGAAGATATTTTAGAAAATCTCAAAACTATTAATGAAATTCCAAAAATATTAAAAGGAAAAGATATCCCCCCTCTATTGGAGGTTAGAGGTGAAATATATATCGGGAAAAAAGATTTTAATAAAATAAAAGGTATTTTTGCAAATCCAAGAAATGCCGCCGGAGGATCGTTGAGACAAAAGGATCCCTACGAAACTTCTAAAATACCACTTAAATATTTCATCTATGGGTTTGGATCAATGAACCCTATGGTATTTTCTAAACAAACAGAATTTTTAGAAAAAATAAATAGCTGGGGTTTTTCCACTAATCCTTTAGTAAAAATAGTTAAAAGTTTAAATGAAATTGAAACACAACATGCATATATAGACTCAATCAGATCTTCACTAGATTATGATATCGATGGATTAGTTTTCAAAGTTAATGATTTAAAATTGCAATTAAGATTAGGAAATACTTCTAATTCACCACGATGGGCAACCGCATACAAATTCTCAGCTGAAAAAGCATTAACTAAAATTAAAGATATAGTAATACAAGTAGGCAGAACCGGAGCTATAACACCGGTTGCGAAAGTAGAACCTGTAACAGTAGGAGGTGTTGTGGTTTCAAATGCAACATTGCACAATGAAGATGAAATAAAAAGAAAAGATATTAGAGTAGGAGATGTTGTTAAAATTCAAAGAGCCGGAGATGTCATCCCACAAGTAGTTTCAGTGGATACATCGAAAAGAGGAAAAAAAAGTAAAATATATATTTTTCCTGAAAAATGCTTATGTGGCTCGCTTACTGAAAAAGAAATTAATAAATCAACAAAAAAAGAAGACGCAGTAAGAAGATGTACAAGAGGATATGAGTGCGATTTCACAGCAAGAGAAAAATTAAAACATATTGTTTCCAAAGATGCTTTTAATATTGATGGGCTGGGCAAGAAAGTAATAGACCAATTTTGGGAACTTGAGTTAGTTAAAAAACCATCTGATATCTTTTTAATTGACTATAACAAAATTCAAGGCTTAGAAGGATGGGGTGAGTTATCAATTAAAAATTTAAAAAAAGCAATTGATAAATCAAAGGTTGTAGAGCTAGATAGATTCTTTTTTTCAATCGGCATAAGACATATTGGACAAGAAACTGCGAAAATCTTAGCAGGTTTTTTTAAATCTATTAATAAATTTTCAGAACTTTTTCATGAAAAAAGAAGAAAAGAAATTTTAGAAAATTTAATAGATCTTGATGGTGTAGGAGAAACTCAAATTGAATCAATAAACAGCTTTTTTATAAATAATAAAAATATTGAAATTGTAAAAAAATTAATTAGTCAATTAACAATAAAAGAATTTAAAATTCAAAATAAAAAAGGTAAATTTTCTAATAAAACCGTAATGTTTACAGGAGGATTTGAAAAAATGAGCAGATCTGAAGCAAAATCTTTAGTAGAAAAAAATGGAGGGAAAGTCCTAGGAACAATTTCTAAGAAACTAGATATCCTAGTAATAGGGAGCTCTAAAGCGACCAAAAGAAAAATAGAAAATGCAAAAAAATTAAACGTTAAGATTATGAAAGAAATTGACTGGTATAAAATTTTAAATCTTTGAACAAGCTTCACTTAACACAGGTAATTCATTTTTATTCATAAACTTTTTAAGATTAGTAAATACATTGCTGTGATAGTTATTAAGCCAATCAATTTCATTTTTCTTAAGAATATTTTTATTTATCAAAGATTTATCTATGGGTGCCATTGTTAAATTATCAAAAGTATTACCATTTTTTTCTTTTTTAACTCTTACAAGGTTTTCAATTCTTATTCCAAATTTTCCATTTTCATAATACCCAGGTTCATTTGAAACAATCATTCCTTCTCTAAAAATTATTTTGTTATTTTTTGAAATTGCGTGAGGTCCTTCATGAACATTTAAAAAATATCCAACACCATGACCTGTTCCATGAGCATAATCTAGATTTATATCTTTTAAAGGTTTACGAGCCGCATTATCAATTTGATCGCCACAGGTATTATTTTTTAATTTATAACTTGCTACTGCGATATGTCCCTTCAAAACTCTAGTAAAAATATCTTTGATTCTAAGATTATTATTGTCTAGCGAAATTGTTCTTGTGACATCTGTTGTCCCAAAATTATATTGCCCTCCAGAATCTACCAAGTAAATGTCACCTTTTTTTAATGTTCTGTTAGTTTTATTTGACGCTTTATAATGAATAATAGCACCGTTGGGACCAGAGCCAGATATTGTTGGAAAACTTAAGAATTTGAAATTTTTATTTTCTTTTCTAAATTTTAGTAATTTTTCTTGTGCACTGATTTCATTAATTTTTTTTTTTTTATAATTATTTTTTAGCCAAATTAAAAACTTTGTAAGTGCAGCACCATCATAAATATGAGATTTTATAGTATTCTTAATTTCTATTTCTGATTTTATCGATTTTAAAAAATAAGTTGGATCTACAAATTCAACAATTTTATTATGTTTTTTTAAAATATTTTCGAAGTATATGGAGCAAGAAGAAGAATCTATCAATATTCTTTGATCACAAATTCTAGAAAGAAATAAATTTGTATTTTTTATATCTACAACCTTTATATCTCTAAATTTTTTTTTAAAAGAAAAATCGATTTTTCTCAAATCACAAAATAAAATAATTTTATTATTATTATCAATAGTCATGTACGAATTGGGTATAGGAGCAAAGTCAGAGTCTTGCCCCCTAATATTTAGAAGCCATGCTATATTTTCACTGGCACTGATAAATTGAAGACGAATTTTCTTTTTATTTAATATACTAACTATTTTTTTAATTTTTAATGTATGGCTTTCTCCAACTGCTTTTTTAGGTAAAATATAAAATTTCTTTATTTTATCATTTTCTTTTCTAATCCATAATTTATCTATTAGATTTTGATTGATAGGAATAAATTTACAATTAGTTTTACTAAAAAATATTTCTAAATTTTTTTTTGTATGCAATTTAGGATCAAAACCGATTTTCAATTTTTTCTTTTTCAAGAAATCTGATGGAAATTTTTTTGGAATAGTAACAATTTTAAATAATTTTCCGCTCTGGATTTTTGCTTGTAGAGTGTATCTTCCATCGACAAATAAATAATTTTTATCTTTTAGGATTAAAGCAAAACCAAAGGATCCAGAAAAGTTACTTATAAATTTTAATTTATCTTTACCTTCAGGAATATACTCACCAAAAAATTCGTCATTTTTTGGCACGATATACCCTTCTAAATTGTGATTATTAAATAGTCTTTTTAAATTATTTATTTTTTCCATTTAAGTGTTTTATTTTTCTTGTACCTGTCCCAACCAGGACTTCTATATTCTTCGTCAAATTCAATAGTGTTATCTTGATTAAATTCAAAATCGTCTATTGATTTATCAATATTTATTTGATTTTTTTCAACACTATCATCCGGTATTTCATTAATAAATCTAGATGGCAAAGCGTCCATCCAATCCCCATGATAGGCTCTTTTCATTGCAAACGATAAATAAGCTTCTTTCTTGGCTCTGGTGATGCCTACATAAGCAAGTCTTCTTTCTTCCTCCACCGCGAAGTCTCCCTTTTGTTCAAGTGATTTTTGGTGTGGAAACAACCCTTCTTCCCAACCAGGTAAAAATACAACATCAAATTCAAGACCTTTAGCTCCGTGCATTGTCATTAAATTTACCTTTGCTCCTTCCCACTCTTGATCAATAGAGGTAGCTAAAGCAACATGTTCTAAAAAATTTTGTAAATTATCATAGTCTTGCATTGCTCTTAACAATTCTTTTATGTTTTCCAATCTATTTTCATTTTCTAAATCTTTTTTATTTTTTAGCATTGCAGAATAGCCAGATTCATCTAATACCAATTTCAGTAAATCATAATGTTTCATATTACTAGACTCTTTACGCCACTTATGAATCATATTGATTAATTGTGTAAGTGCATTTTTAATTTTCGGTTTAAAATCTCCTTTTTCTAAAATTTTCATTATTGAGTCTTCTAAACAAAGTTTATTTTGATTTCCGAATGAGTAAATATGGTTCAATGTACTTTCACCTATTCCTCTTCTTGGCGCTCCAATTACTCTTTCTAAAGCTAAATCATCGAATTTTTGATTAATAATTCTTAAGTAAGCCACGGCATCCTTTATTTCAGCTCTTTCATAAAATTTTATCCCTCCTAAAACCCTGTAACCTATACCAACTTGCAAAAATCTTTCTTCAAACTCTCTAGTTTGATAAATAGCCCTTACTAAAATTGAAACATTGTTAAGTGAGTATTTTTTTTTCAAATTATGTTCTATGATATCGCCAATCCCTTGGGCTTCATCTTTTCCAGTTTTGTAGCAATTTAGTTTAACAAGCTCACCTTGACTTGCCGATGACCATAACTTCTTACCGACTCTATTAGAGTTATTAGAAATAAGAGAGGATGCTGTTTCCAAAATATTTTTTGTAGATCTGTAATTTTGTTCTAATTTGAAAACTTTACAGTCTCTGTAAATTTTATCAAATGTTAAGAAATTTTTTATTTCCGCTCCTCTCCAGCTATAAATTGACTGATCATCATCGCCAACACAACATATGTTTTGCTTTTCGTTAACTAGAAGATTTAACCACTTGTTTTGTATAAAATTAGTGTCTTGAAATTCATCGACTAAAATATATTTAAAATTATTTTGATAAATTTCTCTAATATCTTTATGATCTTCAAATAGTTTTACACAAAATAAAATTAAATCACCAAAATCAAATGCATTTAAATCTTTTGTTTTTTTTTGATAGATTTCATAAACTTTAAGAATTGATTTTATGATTGAGCCTAATTTTTCGATTTTAACATCTTTTGGAAGAAGCCCTTTATTTTTCCATTGATCAATGTGATACATAATAAGTTGAGGTGAGAATTTTTTTGCATCTAAATCTTCACCTTTAACTATATTTCTAATTAATTTTTTTTGGTCATCCGTGTCCAGAATTGTAAAATTACTTTTATAATCTAGTGCTTCAGCGTGTCTTCTAAGAAATTTGACACTAATAGAATGAAAGGTTCCCAGCCATGGAACTGCATTAGAACTTCCTGCAATATAACTCATGACTCTATTCTGCATCTCTTTGGCGGCTTTATTAGTGAATGTTACGCATAATATCTGATTAGCCCACGCCTTTTTTTCATTAATAATATGAATAAGCCTTGTTGTCAGAACTCTTGTTTTTCCGGAACCAGCACCTGCCACAATAAGATTTGGCCCCTCTGTATTCAGTACTGCTTCTTTTTGTTCTTTGTTTAAATCGCCAATTAATTTATCTATGTTATTCATATTTGGGAAATTTCTTTTATACACTAGTTATAAAAATATAAAAATGATTAATAAAATTTACAAAAGAACTCACAATAAGTATCTCATCCTTTTTAAATCTTTTTTGTTTTTAAGGTATGTATTTGCAGTTTTTTTAATTTCAACTACCTTGTTTCTTACAATTCCTAAATTTTTTGATTATGAAAAAAAACAAGAAATTATTAAAAAATATTTATTTGATTATTATGATTTAGAATTAAAAGATTACAGCCTTATAGAGTTTAAAGTTTTACCTCTTCCAAATCTATCCATTAAAAATGTAAATTTAAAAGTTAAAAATAAATCTTTAAATATAAAATCAGATAATATTCAAATTTTTTTGAATTTAAAAAGTATTTATAATTATGAAAATTTAAAAATAGAAAAAATTTATTTAAATAGAAGTAAATTATTTTTAGATGTAAGTAAAACAAAGGAATTAATCAATTATTTAGGTAAGCTTAAAAATAAATACAGTATTAGGAATTTAAATTTAGATCTTAGAAAAGAGGATACTTTATTAATTAACATTAAGAATATTAACGTATCTAACTATGGGTATAAAAAATATGAAATTACAGGAGAAATATTTGAAAAAAAATTCAAATCATCATTTAAAGAAAATAGTCAAAATTTAAATTTCAAACTTTTAAAAACTGGTATTAAAGCAAACATTGAATTTAACAAAAAAGAATTAAATTCCACTTCAGGTTCCGCAAAAATAAATTTATCAAACAATCTTATAAAGTTTGATTTCATTCTTAACAATAATAAATTAAAGATATTTAAGTCTAATTTTAGAAATAAAGATCTATCTGTTTCTTTGGATAGTTTTATAAAATTTAATCCCTTTTTTAGCGTCATTTCAAATATAGATATTAAAGAAATCGATAATAGCTTAATAGAAAAAGTAAATTTAGAAAAAATATTAAAAAAAAAAGAATTTATAAAAAAATTAAATCACAAAATTAATATTAACTATCAAAGTAAGAAATATTTTACTTATTTAATTAAATCATATTCGTCAAACTTAAATCTAGCTTATGGAAGATTAATTTTTTCTAATAAGATTTTGATTGCTGGCGGTGAAATTGACTGCGAAGGAAATAGCGCGGTGACAGATAATTACCCTCGATTAAATTTTAATTGTTTTTTCAATCTTAAAGACAAAAGAAGTGTATTTAAAAAATTTTCTATATCTAAAGATATAAGTAAAGGATCATTAAATCTAAGTATAGAGGGCTCTCTGAATTTATTAAATAAAAAAGTTAATTTTAAAAAAATTAACACTGACAACAATTACTTGGCAAATAAAGAGGATATAAAATATTTTAAAGAAAAATTTGAAAATATTTTATTCAACGATGGTTTTTTTCAGATATTTAATAAGAATAAAATTAAAGAGTTTCTTATAGAAATAATTTAACATTATTTTGGTTTTGTCATCTTCATTGGGTCCATTATTTTATCATATTCTTTTGCGTTTATTAGTCCCGCTTTAATCACTTCTTGCTTTAGGGTGGTGCCATTTTTATATGCTATTTTCGCAATATTAGCTGCCTTATCGTATCCAATTGTAGGAGCTAAGGCGGTAACTAGCATTAGTGAATTCTCTAATAAATGCTTAATTCTTTTTTTGTCTGCTTTAATCCCTTTAACGCAATATAATCCGAATGTTTTTGCGGAGTCGCTCATTATTTCAATAGATTGTAAAATGTTATGAATAATTAATGGTTTAAAAACATTTAACTCAAAATGTCCATGTGAACCAGCAATTGTAATTCCGTTATGATTACCGATTACCTTTACACAAACCATTGTCACTGCTTCAGATTGAGTGGGGTTAACTTTTCCAGGCATGATTGATGAACCTGGTTCATTCGACGGTAAAATTAATTCACCATATCCCGCTCTAGGACCCGAACCTAGAAATCTAATATCATTGGCTATTTTCATCAAGCATACAGCTGCGGTATTAAGTGTTCCAGAAAAATTAACAATCTCATCATGAGCTGCTAAAGCCGAAAATTTGTTCGAGGCAGGTATAAATGGCAATTTAGTTATTTTCCTGATTTCTCTAATAATATTTTTATCAAAATTTTTTCTCGTGTTTAACCCAGTTCCAACAGCAGTACCACCTTGTGCCAAGTAATAGATTTCTTTTAAAGCATTTTCTATTCTAAAAATACATTTTTTTAATTGAGATTGATAACCTGAAAATTCTTGACCTAAAGTTAAAGGAGTAGCATCTTGTAAATGAGTTCTTCCAACTTTAACTATTTTTTTAAATTCTCTAGATTTATTAGCTAATTGTTTTTCCAATAATTTTAATGAAGGCAATAGTTTTTCTTTTGTTTTTATAGCAATAGCTATGTGCATAGCTGAAGGAAAGACATCATTTGTAGATTGCGATTTATTTACATGATCATTTGGATGAACAGGTTTTTTGGTCCCCATTTTACCGCCCATCATCTGAATCGATCTATTAGCAATCACCTCGTTAACGTTCATATTTGTCTGCGTTCCAGAACCAGTTTGCCAAACTTTTAGAGGAAAATGAATATCATGTTTCCCTTTAATAACTTCATCAGCTGCTTTAATAATGAATCTACCTATTTTAGGATCTAAATCTTTATTTCTAGCATTAACAATTGCTGCAGCTTTTTTGATAATGGCAATCGAGTAAATAACTATTGGTCTAACAAGAAAATCACCTATATTAAAATATTTAATAGATCTTTCAGTTGAAGCACCCCAATACTTATCACCAGGTACTTTGATTTTACCGATACTATCAAATTCAATTCTATATTTCATAGATGATTCTTTCTATAATACACTCTATTTGAAGATAGACAAATTACAATTGGAGAAAAATGAGTAATTTTGAAAAAGTAAAAAAATTTATGCAAATTTTTGGGCAAGAAGTTAAAACCCAACCTTCATTTCCAAATAAAAAAATAGCTAATCTTAGATATGCGTTAATTGAGGAAGAATTGTCAGAACTAAAATCAGCAATAGAAGATAAAGATATAATTGAAATCGCAGACGCTTTAACTGATATTTTGTATGTTACATACGGGGCAGGACACGCTTATGGAATTAATCTTGATAAATGTTTTGAAGAAGTTCAGAACTCCAATATGAGTAAACTTGGAGATGATGGGAAGCCTATTTATAATGATAGCGGGAAAGTTATGAAAGGACCACTTTATTTTAAGCCAAACCTTAAAAAATTTCTAGAATAGATAAAATTATATGGGAGAAAATTATTACTGGATATTAGTGGGGGTGGCCTTAGGTTTGCTTATTTATTTAGGGGATAAGTATGTATTTTAAAAATAACTAGAAATAATAATATTCGATGAAATTAGAAGTCATATCAAGTATTTTAAAAAATGAAATTTTTAAAAGAACCCTATTAATCAGCTGTTCGATTATATTTGGTTTTTTAATATTTTATCCAGATTTTTATCAGTTTAATTTAAATTTGAATCAACAAATTTATTTCCCGTTTAATGAAAGTAATTTTTTCGCAAATACAGATGAAACTATCATTGGACCATCTATTAGAGAGGTATACGATTTTTTTAAAACAAGTGAATTAAATTTAAAAAACCCGACATCTTTAATAAGCAATTCTTCATACAATATTCAATTTTTACCTTATATTTTTGCTGGAATTTTATCTTATGTTTTTGGAAGTGTAGAAAATTTTTTCTTCATTAAAAATCTTATTTTCCCTACGATAATTTTTATTATAAGTTTCTATTTCTTACATACAATTTTTAAAAATTTTTATTTAAGTCTGTTGTGCTCTGCATTGTTAACAACCAAAAAATTTGCTTTAGTAAATATTTTTAATTATTATCTATTTGATAAAGCTATCTTTAAAGATTTTGTTGGAATTAGCCCAATAGTTTATAAGTTTCCATCTCATCAATTTACTTACATCTTTTTTATTTTAGGACTCGTAAGTTTATATAAAATTTTAGATGGCAAGAATTTTAGAAATTTATTAATTTTTTGTGGAGTAGTTTTAGCCTATAGTCATATATTTACATTTATCTCTTTAGGTTTTTCTATTTTTACTATTTTTTTATATGCAATGTTCACTAACGCCAGGTATAAAAAAGACCTGCTAATTTCTGGATTGATAATTTTTTTTAGTTCAATTCCAGTTTTGTTTACAATTTACTTTCAAGATTTTAGGATTGATCATTTAATTTCTTTAGGTTTTACAAAATCTCAAAATTTCAATATTAATTTTTATACCGTCAAATCATTATTATTTATTTGTGCATGTGGGTTTTTAATTTTTCAAAATAAAAAAAAATATATAAATATATCGCTTATAATTATTTCCCAAATTTTGCTGTTAATAATATTTTACTATTTATCATCCTCATTTTTTATATTGCCAGAACCACAGCACTTCATACTTAACTATTATATATCAAAGATTTTAGTTATATTATTAGTCTTCAGTTTTTTGATGAACTTAAATTTTAATAAAAAAATAAAAAATTTATTATGTTTTTTAGCCTCCACCATTCCTATTGTTTTTATTCTCAATCTTGCCATTCTCCAAATCGACATCGCAAAACAAAACACAGACATGAGACCTAAAGAAATAAAAAAATTGCTAAATTGGATAGAAAAAAATTCTGAAAAAAATTCACATTTTCTAAGTTTTGACTCTATGTTACTTCACACGATTCCAACATTAACTGGGAGGTACAACTATATACCGTCAATGAAATCATTGAATCCAACAGATATTAACGAAGTAATATATGCAATTAAAAAAAGTAAAAACTTATTAAAAATAGATAACAAATTTGATGATTACATAAATGCTTCTTGTCAAAAAAATTTACCTCTTGATAATAAGAGATATTATAAAATTTGTGGATATTTTTTTGATAGTTATTTTAAAATAGATAAAGGAAGTTTACATTATCAAATACTACAAAAAGAAATTCCCAAGAATATTCAAATACCAGAAAAAAATAAGACGGGTAAATATGCACTTGTAAATTATATAAATTTTTCCGAAAAAAATAAATTTTTAGATATTAAACCTAGAGACCTACCTGAGTATGTTATATTGGGTCCAGTAGAGAGATATTTTTCAAAAAATATAACCAGCATAGATAACTATACATTAATCTTTTTTACTAAAAATTATCAAATTCTTAAATTTAAGGGGTAATTTTAATTAAATTCTCTATTAAAATATCAGGTACTTTATTAGTCCGAAATTAAATGATATCAATTTCAATGTTAAAAAAATCTATAATATTACAATCAAAAAAAAACTGTTTATTAGCTAATAAAGATTTAATAAAAAAAAATTTAGCAATACAAACTTTTGGAAACGTGAGTCAGCGCTTAGATAAAAATTATTTTACAATCAAGCCATCTGGTATAAATTTAAATACAATCAAACCTAAAGATTTTAACATAATAAATATTTCAACTGGAAAAGTTATAGAAGGTAAACTTAATCCATCATCTGATACTGAAACTCATAGAATTTTATATAAGAATTGGAAAGAAATTAAAGGTATTGCTCATGCCCACCCAACGTACGGAACATCTTGGGCGCAGGCTGGAAAGTCAATACCGATTTTAGGAACCACACATGCTGACTATTTTTATAAAAATGTGCCAGTTACTAATAAAATGAAAAAAAAAGACATTAAAAATAAATATGAATTTAATACGGGCTTGGAGATTTTAAAAACTTTAAAAAAAGAAAAATTACAACCAACTAAGTGTCCAGGTATATTGGTACGACATCATGGTGTTTTTTCATGGGGAAGCTCATCAAGTGATTCTGTAAAAAATTTAGAACTTATTGAATTTATAGCTTTACTAGCATTTAATTCTTGTAAAATAGGATTAAAAGACAAAATAGATAGCAATTTAGTTTTAAAACATTTCAATAGAAAACATGGTTTAAATTTTTATTACGGCCAAAAAAAATAATGCTAATTAGCTCCGAATTAAAAAAAAACTTAGATTTTATTTTCTTTAGATATAGACACATATTAGTATACATCTTAATAGGTCTCTTTTCAGTATTTGTTGAACTTTTAGTCAGAAAACAATTGCACAACTTAGGTTTAGAATTCAAGGCAGGTGTAATATTAAGTATCTCAATCGGCATCTTGGTAGCATTTGTTTTAAACATAAAATTAAATTTCTATATTCCTAAACATTTTTTATTAAGATCTTTACTTTATTTTGTTATAATCTCATTTTTGTCTGGGTGCATTCAACTATTAATTTACAAATTCATATCTCTTAACATTTTAGGGGAATATAAATATGAATCCAATAGGATAATAATTTCAGGAATGGTTTTTTTGCTTGCCTATTACCTTCATAGAAAAATTACATTCAGGGAACATGGAAAAGTTGGAGTTGCAATCTATGCAAAAAGAAATGAAAATACGCACGGCATTTTTCAAAAAATAGGAGTTTACCCAGACTTCATTCATGTTGATGTTGTTGATGACACATTTATAGAAACAAAAGTTGATCAAAATTTTTATCAATTCGATATGATAAAAGCGTACTGGAAAAATCATAAAATTTTCACGCATTTGATGACAAAAAAACCCAGTTTGTGGATTGATAAAGTCGCAAAGTATTCGGATATAATATTTATTCATTGGGAAATATCTGAAGATGTGGAAAGTATTAAGAATAAAATTATAAAAAGTGGTTCAAAACCAGGGATAGTTTTGCATGCAGTGAACGATTACTCTAAAAAATTAAACCAAATTACATCATCTTTTGCAGAAATAATGATTTTATCTATAGAAAAAGCAGGTTATTCAGGACAAAAATTTTATGACGGTTCTTATAAGCTAATAAATTTGGTGAATAATCTAAAAAACAGAAATAAATTTAATCTACATATCGACGGAGGAATAAATGAGGAAAATATTAAATCTATAGACGCCCAATATATAGTGTCCGGATCAACCGTGTTAAATAACGAAAACCCAAGAAATGCAATTATGGTTTTAAAAACTTTTGGAAAATATATTAAAGATTCTAATGCAAATAAAAAAATTTCTACTATTTAAGAAACATCTATTAAATAATTTTATAAAAATTCAAGGTGTCCAATCTATAAATCTTGTTGGTTCCTTTTGGAAAAACCCTGTTACATCAAATTATAGAGATATTGATATTGTCATTGTACTCGATAGCCTTAATCTAAAAAAATTTAATGGATGCGAAGATTTTATTAAGAAAATTAATTTAAGTAAATACGGGCTAAAGAAATATAAAATTCAAATCAATAATACATTCGGACCTTTAAAGTTTGATATAAAAAATCATATAGTTTTTCACTTGATGGTTTATGATTTAAAAAGTCACTATGCACATGCAGTTAGAAGCCCTTTTACTTGTTTAGATTGGGAAAGAACAAAAACTTATAAAGGAAAAAGTTTAAAAACAATACTCACACCTAATAAATTACAATTTAAAGATTTTTTTAGCAGCAGAAGAGGAACTGAAGAATACTTAAAAGATATGGCTAGAGACAACATTACTTACCGTGAGTATTTTTTTAGCAAAAATAAGATTTTTTTAAAAAAAAAGAAATTTAAAATTAAAGCTTTTGAAAAAAAGGAATTTTATTACCATATATCAAAAAATTTAATATTTAATTATTATAAATTGATAAAACAAAAAAATATACTCCCAAATAAAACACAGTACGACAGCATATTAAAAAAAATATTTAAACAAAATAAGTTAATTATAAATCGGTTTCACTTATTATTTACAGCAAAAAATAAAAACTTAGACTTAAATATTATGATATATTCAATTTGGATAAAAAAATTCGTAAAAATTTTTCAAAAGCATTTAATTAAAGAAGAAAAAAGTTGTAAAAAAATATTCTTCTTAAGGCACGGTAAAACTAAATTAAACGATAATTCGTTTTTAGGTGTCCTTAGAGATCCTGGCATTATAAATAACAAAATTTTCATAAAAAAAATTAAAAAATTTAAAACAGAAAATATTAGCATGATTTTTTCTAGTAAACTTTCGAGAGCAACTCAAACAGCTAAATCAATAAGTTCTAAAAAGATAATTATTAATAATATGTTAAATGAAAAAAACTACGGCGAAGCAGAAGGACTTAATTACTTAAAATTATCGAAGAAATTTCCTTATATTATAAAAGCATGGAATAAAAAAAAAGATCCAAAATTTCCTAATGGTGAAAGTGATAAAAATGTATTGATAAGAATTAATAAATTTAAAAAAACTCTCTCAAAAATATTAAGAAAAAAAAATTTAAAAGGAAATTTAGCCGTAGTAACTCATAATGTAGTTTTAAGATGTTTAATTGGAAATGAGTTCAAAATACCAAAATCACTTTGGTATAAAATTAATATAGAACATTTAGAAAAAATAGAATTTATATATTATCAAGGAAAAATATTACCAAATATTAACAGAGAAAAATTTTTAGGAGGTATATTAAAATAATGCTTATAGGTTTTTTTATCGAGCCTGATGCGAGTGTAAAAAAGTTAATTATTAATCACAAAAGATTAGTAAAAAAAAAATATGGTGATCAAATATATTTAAATCACCCACCGCATTTAACAATACTTACAATCAAGTTAAAAAAAAAATTATTGAGGAAGGATATTTTTGAAATAAATACATTTGTTAATAGTTTTAAAAAAAACATAATAACGATAACTAATACTGATTTTTTTTATAACGACCCACAAGTCAAAGGTAATACAATGTTTTTTTCGGTAAAAAAAAATGTCTATTTAAGCAAACTTCAAATTAAACTAGTCGAATTTTTGAAAAAAAAATTTGGCAACTCAATAATTAAAAAGAATAAGTTTTTAGGAATAATGAAAAAAAACCACAATTTATATGGTTACCCATTTATCGGTAAAAACTGGAAACCTCACTTTACGATATCATCGATTAATAAAAATAAAGATTTAAATTTGATAAGACCGTATATTAAAAAAAAGTTAAATATATCTTTTCGTGTACAAAAAATTTCTATTTGGCTTATTAAAAAAAACTTACATCAGAAATTAAAAACAATAAATTTTAAATGAAAAATATTAATATTATAGCTATGGCAGGCGCTGGTGAACGATATGTTAAAGCAGGTATCAAAAAGATAAAACCTTTAGTTTTTTTTAAAAATAAACCTTTAATACATTATTCTGCGAAGAGTTTACCTAAAACCAATAAAATTATTTTTATATGTAGAAATAGTCATTTTAAATTTTATAAATTAAATCAATATTTTAAAAAATATTTTAAAAATTTTAAATTTATAAGATTAATTAAAAAAACATCAGGACAAGCTGTTAGTTGTAATAAAGCTATTTCTAGTATTCCATCGAATTGTCAAATTACTTTTGGGTCTTGTGATTATTTTTTTTCTTTCAATCAAAAAAAATATAATAATTTAATCAAAAAATTTGATTTGATAGTCTTCGTAACAAAGCCTGACAAATACATGATAAAAAATTCAAACCAATATGGCTGGATCAAAAAAGGAGCCAATAACTATATAAAAATGATTAAATGTAAAAAAACTGTTAGCAAGAATCCAAAAAACGATTTTGTAATAATTGGTTGTTTTTCATTCAAAAATAAGAATATTTTTAAAAAATCCTTTAACCTTATGATTAAAAAAAAAAATAAAATTAATAATGAATATTACATGGATGTAGTTGCTCAAAAAACATTGTTACTTAAATATAAAGTTGCATATATTAAAGTTGAAAATTATAAAAATTTTGGCACACCAAAAGCACTCCAAGCTTATGAACAAAAAAGTTAATTTAAGTATAGTTATACCCTGCTATAATGAAGAAAAAAATTTAGAAAATTTAATCAAATCAATTGAGTTAATATTAAAGAGAAATAAATTTATACAATTTGTTTTAGTTAATAATGGTTCAACAGACAATACGAAAAAAATTATTCAATCTATGAATAATCAAAATATTCTGATTGTAAATTTAAAAAATAACTTGGGATATGGGCACGGCATAATGAGTGGAGTTAAAAGAAGTACAGGAAAAGTAATTGCTTGGTGCCATTCGGATCTACAAGTTAAATTAAAAGATGTAATTTCAGCCTATCTCAAAAATAAAAAAAATTTAGAAAATAATTATGTTTTAGTAAAAGGGAAAAGAACTAATAGATCAATTTTTGACATCTTTTTTACTTTTTTTATGTCTGTAATTGTTAATACTATTTTTGATGTTAATTTAAATGACATTAATGCTCAACCAAAAGTTTTTTCACAAAAGGTAAAAAAAGATATTTTTAAAAATTACCCTAAAGATTTTTCCCTTGATCTTTTTCTGCTAATTAAGGCACGTAAAAAAAAATTAACAATAGTAGAACACCCAGTTATTTTATACGACAGGAAAGCTGGGAAAGCCAAAGGTGGAGGGTCACTAATCGGTAAATTTAAATTAATAGCTAGAACTTTTAAATTTATATATAAACTTAAGTTTAATTATTAATTAAATGGAAATTATTTTACACAGGGTTAACACTATAAAAAAACTTAAAAAAGTCCCAAATTATTTCGGCACGGAAATAGATATAAGATCAAAATCTTCAAAACTAATTCTCTCACACGATCCATCTTCTAAAGGTGACTATCTTGAAAATTATCTCTCTGAATATAAAAATGGAACTTTAATACTTAATTTAAAAGAAGCAGGACTAGAAAAAAGCGTCATAAACTTAGTTAAAAAATATAAAATTAAATCTTATTTTTTATTAGACGTAGAATTTCCTTTTATTTTTAAAGCAATGGATGAAAAGTTAAGTAAAAATATAGCAGTTAGATTTTCTCAATATGAGCCTATTGATATAGCAAACAATCTTATTAATGCAGTTAATTGGATATGGATAGATACCTATAAAAAACTTCCTCTTAACTCAAAAAACTTGAAAATTATAAAAAAATTTAAATCTTGTTTAGTTTGCCCGGAAAGATGGAATAGAGAAAGTGATATCAAAAAGTATGTTGCACTCTTCAAAAAATTAAACTTTAAGCCAGATGCAGTAATGACATCTTCTAAGTGTTCAAAAAAATGGCTAAATTTTTATAATAAAGATTGAAATTTTTGTGCTAGGGTCTTGGAACATTAAAAAACTTTTAACGATATATCTCTTATACCTTAATGAAACTTATATTATCCACAATCTTCGCAATTTTGTTACTTGGAAACAATGGAGCGGCCCATACTCATTTTCCAATCACTAATGAAGATGAAGCAGCTTTAGTATTAGGAAAAATTCTTTATAAGAAAAACTGTGCAAGCTGTCATGCAATAAATTTATCCGGTGCAAAAAATTGGAAAGAAGGAAAAGATGAAGATGGTCAAAGATTATCTCCTCCATTGAATGGAACAGGGCACACATGGCATCACTCTGATAAGTTTTTACACGGAATAATTAAAAATGGCCTAGCTTATTATATTAAAGGCTATAAAGGAAAAATGGGACCTTTTGGAGATGTGTTGAACGATAAAGAAATATACTCAGTCCTTGTTTATATTAAATCGTACTGGAAAAAAGATAATTACGAACATCAAATTAATCTGCAAAATTAATAATATGTAATTGTGCCACCAGCGTGCCAAAGAATAATTTAATTAAATAAAATCAAAGAAATATTTAATTTTAAGGAGCATTCTGTCGCCGAGTGCTCAGAGTAATATTTATGCATGTTGACCAGCAACAAAACCTGATGACCATGCCCATTGAAAATTATACCCACCTAAGTGACCGGTAACATCTACTACCTCTCCAATAAAAAATAAACCTGGGTTTTTTAAAGACATCATTGTTTTAGAGGAAATTTCATCTGTATCTACACCACCTAAAGTAACTTCAGCTGTTCTATAACCTTCGGATCCAGTTGGGCTAATACTCCAGCTATTAATAGAGTCACCTAAATGTTTTAATAATTTATTAGATAATTCACATATATTACCACTAGCATCATTTTCTTTGCAGATTATATTAGCCAATCTTTTAGGAAGAATTTCGGAAATTAAAAAATTTATATTTTGCCTAGGATTTAATATTTTTTTATTTTTTAAAAGTTTAAAAACATCTTGTTTGGGTGAAAGATTAATCTTAATGTCACTTCCTAATTTCCAGTATGAGGAAATTTGTAATATCGATGGCCCACTTAAACCTCTATGAGTAAACAACATGCCTTCTTCAAAAAAAGTTTTATTAAAAGAAATAATTGCCTCCAAAGACAAACCGCTTAGTTCTTTGCACGTAGAGAGTATTTTTTCACTAAAAGTCAGCGGTACTAGAGCTGGTAATGGTTCAACAATGTTTAAATTAAATTTTTTAGCTATTTCGTAACCAAATTTACTAGCCCCAATTTTAGGAACAGACAAACCTCCCGTTGCAATAATCAACGAATCACAAAAATATTTATCTGAGTTAACAGCAATAAAGTATTGACCATCTTTTTTGTTAATATTTGTAATTATCACTTCTTTCTTTAAAGTGACGTTTGCCATTTGACATTCTAAAAGCAACATATCTATGATTTGTTGTGCACTTTCGTCACAAAAAAGTTGTCCTAACTTTTTTTCATGAAATTTAATATTATGTTTTTTGACTAATTTTATAAAATCATTTTGAGTATATTGATTTAAAGCAGATATTATAAATTTAGGGTTTTTTGAAATAAATTTACTTGGATGAATGTTGACATTAGTAAAGTTACATCTCCCACCACCTGATATACGAATTTTTTCGCCTATCTTTTTTGAGTGGTCTACTAAAAGAACTTTTCTTCCCCTTTTACCAGCTTCAATAGCGCTCATCAAGCCAGCTGCACCAGCACCAATTATAATAACATCATATTTTTGTGTCATAAATTAATTCATATTATAAAATAAATAATGCCTATATAGTTAAATTATTAATTAAAATTATTTTATAAAAATGAGCTTTAAAGATAGCGTTGATTTATATGTTGAGCGATCCGCAAAATTACTAAAATTTAGTGATGATCTCATAGAACATATTAAATCTACGCATTCATTAATTAAAGTTAATGTTGGCGTTGAAATAGATAAAAAAATTCATAATTTTACTGGTTGGAGAGCCGTACATTCTGAACATGTTTTACCAAGTAAAGGTGGAATGCGTTTTTCAATAAATGTAAATCAGGATGACACGGAGGCATTAGCATCATTGATGACTTACAAGTGTGCGATTGTAGATATACCTTTTGGTGGATCTAAGGGAGGATTGAAAATAAACACTAAAAATTATACAGAACGCCAACTACGTTTAATCACTAAAGCTTTTGCAACTAAGCTAATCAACAAAGGCTTTATATCCCCAGCGATCAATGTCCCGGCCCCAGATGTCGGCACCTCTGAGAGGGAAATGGATTGGATTAAAAATACATATAAAGCTTTAAAACCTGAAGATATAAATTATAGAGGGTGCGTTACCGGCAAACCAATTCATAGCGGAGGTATAGCTGGAAGAACGGAAGCAACGGGTAGGGGCATAGAGGAAGTAATTAGAGAATTATTTAGACATAAAGACATTCTTAAAGAAGTAAACTTAAAAGAACAATTAAAAAATAATTCAATTATTATTCAAGGATTTGGAAACGTAGGCAGTAATTTAGCTGATCATCTATACAATAGAGACAACGCAAAGATTATTGCAATAGGTGAAAGTAATGGATATTTGTATAATAAAAAAGGAATTGACATAAATAGTTTAAAAAAATTTTATCAAAAAAAAAAAACCATCAATAATAAAAAACTCGGTAAGTTCTATAATAAACCAGATAAATTAATAGAGTTAGAATGTGATATTTTAATACCTGCAGCTCTAGAAAACGCAATCACAATAAAAAATGTTAAGAAAGTGAAAACTAAAATAATTATAGAGGCTGCAAATGGACCTATTTCTTTTGAGGCAGATAAAGAATTAAACAAGAGAGGAATAATGGTATTACCAGATATTTATGTTAACGCAGGTGGAGTTGTTGTTTCTTATTTTGAATGGGTTAAAAATATATCCCACATAAGGTTTGGAAGAGTTGAAAAGAGATTCCAGGAACATAAAATATTAGATCTTATCAATTTAATTGATAAAAAAACAAATTCTAAAACAAATCCTGAGTTAATTTCTAAAATAATCCACGGTGCAAATGAAGAGGATTTAGCTTATTCTGGTTTAGAGGATTCAATGCGGAATGCTTTTAATGAAATTTTGCAAGTTAAAAAGAAAATAAAAAAATCGTTTAGAGAGAGCACTTATTATCTGTCCTTACAAAAGATTAGAAAATTTTATACGCCAGAGGGATTTCCAACAAATAGATAGTAGTAAAAATTCAATCATAATATGAGAAAACTTTTAGCGGTCATAGTTCTCGGCTCTCCTGGAAAAGTTATCAAACAAGTTACAGATAAAGAAGTTGAAGAGATTAAAGAAAACGCTAAACATTATGTTGAAGTACTTATGCAATCACGTTTAAGTAAGGGGCGTTCTGTTGCTAGGTGCCCCAGAATATAAGGTTTTTAGAAATATAAGCGATATAGAAAGTTCACTGCAACCACCGTTAAAACTATAACTAGCAAATATAATGAAATGTAATCATGAGGTGTCATCATGATTAAGTGCATACCTTTATTATTAACTACTTGCTAGCTTCTATAATCCTTATTTTATTTTTCATAATTTATTAGGGGCGTTCTGTTGCCAGGTGCCGTGAACCTATTAACGTTATTTATTGTTATATAACAATTCTAATACAACCAGAAGCCCTGATTTCCTTTCTGGATAAGTCCGTATTGAGTCCAACGATGTGACGGGTTATGCTGAGTCCATGAAAAAAAAAGATCGTAAAAATGATAAATTGTTTATGTGGGGGACGGCTATATTTTTCTTAGTATTTTTTGCATGCATTAAAGTATTAATATCTTAATAATGAAAAAACTTTTAGCGATCATTACTCTGAGTTTTTTTTTAACAACTCCATCTCAGGCGGTTAATAATGTTGAAATTTATTTGCTAAATCAATTAGATGACCCAAGAGGTTTTTGTATTGATATAAAAGGTCATAAATTAAAAGCAAAAATTAATAGAGGGCTCCAGGCACACACTTGCTACTCTTACCAGGGAGAAATCTCTCCAGATCAAGGTTTTAATTCTCTTAAATTAACTAAGAACCAATTTATCTTACCGGCTTTTAACGTTTGTATGGAAGCGTCATCACTTACTCCATCAACAAATTTAAGGCTAAGAAAATGTGATCGTAACAAACTTCAAAATTTCGAATGGTCTAATAAGAATAAGATCCGCTTGGTTGGTAACAAAAAACTATGTCTTACTGTTGATCAAGGACAATCTAAAAAAGGTGGAGGTGGATCCCCAGTTCATCTAATGAGAAATTTATCACTGGAAAGTTGTATTAAATCACTAAATCCTTATCAAGTTTGGAGTATAAGAAAATAAATAAAGTGAGTGATTGTGTAGGGGGCGTTCTGTTGCCAGGTACCGTGAACTTTGCAGGATTATTCCTTATTATATGTCACTATTATACGTCACTTATAATTCTATAAAATTTAAAACTTTGGGGAAAATTACGACCTTCTAGCGTCATAATAATCATTTAAAAAATTATTAAAAATTATATAAATGCATATGATATTTGAATTACCAAAATTAAATTATTCAAAAACTGCTTTAGCTCCAATAATGTCCGAAGAAACTCTCGACTTGCATCATGGAAAACATCACCAGACTTACATAACAAATCTAAATAATTTCATAAAAGACTCTGAAATGTCTAAAATGTCTTTAGAGGAAATTATTATTAACTCATCGAAAGATAAATCTAAAATTGGAATTTTCAATAATGCTAGTCAACACTGGAACCATATAATGTTCTGGAAATGCATGAAACCAAGAGGTGGGGGCGCAATGCCTGAAAAGTTAAAAAAAAGAATTGAAGAAGATTTTGGTAGCACAGACGAGCTTAAAAAAAATTTTATACAAGCAGGTATTACTCAGTTTGGATCTGGGTGGTGTTGGTTATCAATCAACAGTGGTAAATTGGTAATAAGCAAAACACCTAATGCAGAAAATACATTAATTCAAAACATGAAACCTATTTTAGGTTGTGATGTATGGGAGCATTCTTACTATGTAGATTATAAAAATAGAAGACCTGAATACTTAGAAAATTTCTACGAAAAATTAATTAATTGGGAATTTGTTGAGTCTCAATTAGATTAATAGGGGCGTTCTGTTGCCAGGTGCCGTGAACCTAGCTACTAGAATCGTTATGTAACAACAACATCACTTTTGCAAAGCACAGAAGTTTAAATATAATTACGAATGAATTACGAATGAATTACGGATGAATTTTATGCTAGGATCGTGTAACATGAAAAAACTTTTAGCGATCATAGTTCTTGGTTTAAATGATTAGGGAAATTCAATTAAAAGATAAAGAGCAATGGGAAAAACTTTATAAAGGCTATGCAGATTTTTATAAAGTGGAAATA